>VYLV01000038.1_pt1 | contig 30903 bp, 22 predicted proteins | sample 5114191 | NCBI WGS metagenome assembly VYLV01 (sample SAMN12291782, study PRJNA351875) | freshwater metagenome | isolation source: freshwater lake | place: USA: Michigan, Little Long Lake | collected 2013-08-08 | reverse complement strand
TACTGAATTACAGTCAAGCTTAGAGAGTAAAATCAAACAATTTGAGGAGGAAAGAACCATGCCTTTAATAAGTAATATGGAGTTACGAGGAATAGAACGCGGTAAGGAAATTGGTAAGGAAATTGGTAAGGAAATTGGTAAGGAAATTGGAGCGTTAGAAAATGCTCGTGATTATATTAAAATGGTTTTAAAAATGCGATTGGGTGAGATGCCGATGGAAATTCAACAAGCTGTTGATAAAATTTCCGTATTATCGATTTTAGACGAGTTACTGAAATCGGCACTAACCGTTAATTCTTTTGACGAGTTGCGGCAATTTTTTGAACAATGGTCTCAATAATTTTCTCGATTAAATGAACTAAACAGAGGAAAGATGGTCAGAACTAGAAGCAAGTAGCAATCCCTTTTGCTATAATCGTGATGGCACAGATGAAAACGAGGACAAGTAATTATTGCTGACACCTGACAAAGCGCAATTAATCGAACCTTACCCAATAATGTCGAAAACCTCAAACTAATTGGGACTAATAATATTAATGGTACATTGGCGATTCAGGCGATGATTTACTCACTGGTGGTAATGGTAGCGATAATTTTATCTTCAACAGTAGCAATTTGGGAATCGATGCGACCGCCGATTTCACCCCGGGTAGTGATAAAATAGTATTAAGTAAAGCCATCTTTACCGCCTGACAAAAAGATGAAGTATGCTTGGATTTGACATCATCTCTGGAAGACTAGCTACCGTTCGCTGTTCCCTGTTCTCCAAAACCAGAGACTTCGTACCTCACCATTAGGATAACTGCTGTAACTGAAATAACCGACTAATGAAAAAGATGATATTGACTTTACTATTAGCTTGGCTTTTAGTTGCTAACATGAATAGCCAAGGGGTTTTAGCAGTGACGATCGATTTTCAATGGTTGGGAAATCAAGGCTATACAGCTAAAGGTTCTTTTAGTTATGATGCAAAAACGGCCCCGACTATCTTTTCGGAAAAAGGTTCGGGAAAAATGCGAGTTTTAGAAAATTTTCAAGTATCTTTTTATGATAACAGTGGTCAAGAGATCGCTAAATACGATAATGTGAGCGAGGGAATCTCCTCGGCTAATTATTTTCAGTTTAATTTTAATACCAAAACCGGTCAAGTTTTCGGCTCGATCGATCTGGGGGGTGAAGGGATGGGGGAAATCTATCTTCAAGGGGTGGTTAACGATAATTTGGCACTCTTGCGGGTGGAGTCGGTAGATCTGGTCATGGATGAGGATGATTCACCAGAAATTATCATAATAAACCCCTTGAGTATAGGCTACATATCAGGATAGGCAAAAGGCAATAGGCAAAAGGCAAAAGCGGGAATAGATAATCAGTCTTTAATAACTGGATTGAGTATCACTCAGTTTTGACTAAATTGATCGGGAAAATAGGGATTATCCTAGCCTAATTTTTCCGCTAATTCTAACCAGCGATCGGTTAAATTATCAATTTTTTGACTTAATTGAGCTAATTCTTCGGTAAGGTCGGTTATTTTAGTAAAATCTTCTAGGGGTTTTCCATAAAGTACCTGTTCAATTTCAGCTTTTTTGGCTTCTAAAATTGGTATTTGTTTCTCGATATCTTCGTATTCTTTTTTCTCTTTAAAAGAGATTTTCTTATTGACGGGTGACGGAGAAGCTTTAACAGTTTTTGGGGTGACTTTTTTTTCTTTTGGTTCCTCCTCCTCTTTTTTCTGATCGAGATAAAGGGAATAATTGCCTGGATATTGACGGATATTACCCCCCGTTTCAAAGGAAAAAATAGTATCAACTACTCGATCAAGAAAATAGCGATCATGGGAAACAACAATCACACAACCGTTAAAGTCCTCTAAATATTCTTCTAAAATTGCTAAAGTCTGCACATCGAGATCATTGGTGGGTTCATCTAAGATTAAAACATTAGGCGCACTCATCAAAACTCGTAGTAAAAATAACCGTCGTCTTTCTCCTCCAGAAAGTTTATAAATTGGTGCATACTGTTGATCGGGAGGAAAGAGAAATTTTTCTAACATCTGGGAAGCGGTAATCACGCTGCCGTCTAGGGTTTTGACTAATTCGGCCACACTTTTCAGATATTCGATCACTCTTTGATTTTCATTGATATTGAGATCATCGGATTGTTGATCAAAGTAACCAATATGAATAGTGGAACCGATGTCAACTGTGCCTGAATCGGGGAGAATTTTCCCGGTAATAATATCCATGAGAGTAGATTTTCCTACCCCATTACTGCCAATAATACCGATGCGATCTTCGGGAGTAAAAATATAGGTAAAATCTTTAATTAAAGTGCGATCTCCGTAAGCTTTCGAGATATTTTCTAGTTCAATAACTTTTTTGCCGATGCGTCTTCCTGCGGTGGCAATATCGACTTTTCCCTCCACCTGTTTAAATTCCTTATTACCCATTGCCTGAATGCGATCGATGCGCGCTTTTTGTTTGGTACTGCGCGCTTTTGGTCCCCGGGATAACCATTCTAATTCCCGTCGTAAAACTCCTGCGTGTTTGCGTTGACTACTGGCGATCGATTCTTCCGCTAAAGCTTTTTTTTCTAGATAATAGGCATAATTACCGGAATAAGTAGATAAATCTCCCCGATCGATTTCAATGATGCGATTAGTCACTCGATCGAGAAAATAGCGATCGTGAGTAATTAATAATAATCCTCCCCGAAAACGGGACAAATAACTCTGTAACCACTCCACGGAAAGCGCGTCTAAATGGTTTGTGGGTTCATCCATCAATAAACAGTCAGGATCGGCTAAAAGTGCGGTAGCGATGGCGATTCTTTTGCGATATCCCCCCGATAAATCGCCCACGCGAGCATTAAAATTATCGATACCCAGTTTACTTAAAATAACTTTAGCATTGGTTTCTAAATCCCAGGCCGCAAGTTTATCAATTTGTTGCGAAACCCTTGACAAACGTTCCATAATAGTATCCAGATTTTCTGGCTCATGGACAAGGCGATCGGACAATTCCTCGTATTCCTTGATTAAAGTCATACTTTCGCCACTATCGGCGAAAACCTGCTCTAAAACCGTTTTATCATCGTCTAGATCGGGTTGCTGGGGTAAATAGACGATTTTCATCCCCGAATTGATTTGAATTTCGCCACCATCGATCGCTTCCAATCCGGCGATCATTTTCAATAGGGTCGATTTTCCCGATCCATTCGTACCGATCAGGCCGACTTTATCGCGATCATCGAGACTAAAACTCGCATCTTTGAGAATTTCCTTGATACCGAAGTCTTTTTTGAGCGATCGAACCGTCAGCAGTGTCATGATTTGTGGGAATAATCCTTCTTTTCTAGTGTAATGTCTGGACTAATGCAAAGGATAGATTAAGCAGGTTCTGCTGAAAAAGTTTTTCCCGGGGGAAAAAAACCTGCCCCTAATGCCGATGTTAACCAGAAAAGGGACAGATTGGCTCAATTGCATGAGATTATTTTCAAGGGCCAGAGGGCATCAGGAATTACATCATACCCATGCCGCCCATGCCACCCATGCCACCCATGCCGCCCATGCCGCCCATGCCGCCCATATCGGGGGCTGCGGCTTCTTTAACGGGTTTTTCGACCACGAGGGCTTCCGTAGTTAAGACCATACCGGCGATGGAAGCGGCGTTTTGAACGGCTGACCGTACTACTTTAGCTGGATCGATAATTCCGGCGGCGATTAAATCTTCGTACTTGCCGGTGAGGACATTGTAACCGATGCTAAAAGCGGTATCGCGCACACCTTCCACGATCACATCGCCTTCCACACCGGCGTTGTTGGCTAACTGACGCAGGGGGGCTTCTAGGGCTTTGGCGACGATATCGGCGGCGACTTTTTCCTCATCGTTAGTCAAAGAAGCTTTGAAAGCCTTCACCTTAGAAGCCAGATGAATCAAGGTTGTGCCACCGCCCGGGACGATACCTTCTGCCACGGCGGCTTTGGTGGCATTGAGGGCATCTTCGATGCGGAGTTTACGATCCTTGAGTTCGGTTTCTGTGGCTGCCCCGACTTTAATGACGGCCACACCGCCGGCTAATTTAGCGATGCGTTCCTGTAATTTTTCCTTATCGAATTCAGAATCGGTTTCTTCTAGCTGTTTTTTCAGTTGGGCGAGACGTTTCTGCACATCGGCTTTATTGCGGCTGTCCCCGGAGGCGACAATAATTGTATTGTCTTTTTCTAGGGTGATTTTTGCCGCTTGCCCTAGCAGATCGAGGCTAACCGTGTCAAGACTTAAGCCCACTTCTTCGGAAATCAGACGACCGCCGGTGAGAATGGCGATATCTTGTAAAACCGCCTTGCGACGTTCCCCGAAACTGGGGGCTTTGATAGCGACGACATTTAAGACACCCCGGGCCTTGTTGACCACGAGAGTGGCTAAAGCTTCGCCGTCCACATCTTCGGCGATAATTAATAGGGGACGACCTTGACGGGCAACGGCTTCGAGGACGGGGACTAATTCAGCGATCGCACTGATTTTTTTATCGGTAATCAGGATCAGGGGGTTGTCGTACTCGACGATCTGTCTTTCTTGATCGGTGATGAAATAGGGAGAGATATAACCGCGATCGATCTGCATCCCTTCCACCACTTCTAATTCCGTGGTTAGGGATTTCGATTCTTCCACGGTGATTACGCCATCGGTGGTGACTTTTTCCATGGCGGCGGCGATCATTTTTCCCACTTCTTCGTCGTTGCCGGAAGAAACGGTGGCCACTTGAGCGATCGCATCTCCAGCGATCGGTTTAGCGACGGCGGCGATTTCCTCGACCAGATAGGCGATAGTTTTGTCTAGTCCGCGTCTTAAGGCGACGGGATTGGCCCCGGCGGTAACGTTTTTGAGACCTTCTTTAATTAAAGCTTGGGCGATGATGGTGGCGGTAGTGGTGCCATCTCCCGCTAAATCTTTGGTTTTTGAGGCTACTTCTTGAATTAATCTCGCTCCGGTGTTTTCGAGGGGATCGGACAATTCGATTTCTTTGGCGACGGTGATGCCGTCATTAACGATCTGGGGGGCGCCGTATTTCTTTTCTAACAAGACATTGCGTCCTTTCGGACCGAGGGTGATTTTTACTGCGTCGGCCAAGGCGTTGACACCTTTTTCTAGGGCGCGACGGGATTCATCTTTGAAGGCAATGATTTTGGACATAGTATCGCTGTTGTGATAGGACTCCTTATAGTTAATTTAGCACTCTTAGGGCTTGAGTGCTAATCTAGGCGATCGACTCCCCTCTAATCCCTGAACCGACAAGCGCGATCGTTTTCGTTGCCCTAGCTGGAGAGATGAGTTAGTCCCGATCTATTTTTGTCCTTAAAAATGGGGTCTGGGAAAGTGAGCGATGTTAACTTGCATAATTTAAGATGAAGATGCCGACAGCCTAACCAGATCGATGATAACCAAGCTAACCCTGAGAAATTTCAAGAGTATCAAGGAACAAACCTACGAGTTTGCTCTCTTCGATCTCTTGGTTGGACGGAATAACAGTGGTAAAAGCACCATCTTACAGGCTTTAGCGATCTGGCAGTTCTGTATTGAGGAGTTCCGGCGGGCAAAACGGGGGGGAAAGACCGGCAAACAAGTTGTCCTTCCCAACTTTACAGCCCTTCCCGTTCCAGAATTTAATCTTTTGTGGCGAGAGAAGACCGAGCGCCACTATCCAACAAAAGCAGATGGTTCCAAAAAGCAAGAGTTTATTCTCATTGAAATTGATGTTACTTGGATAGCGGAATCTTCCGGGCCAAAACCATGCTCTTTGGGGGTTAAACTACGATATAGTTCTCCTCAAACTATCTACGCAATTCCTTCGGAAGGATGGGAACATTTCCGTGAATTAGAAGGAGAGTCAAATCACTCCCCTTCTCTTTTACCTATTATTGCTTACGTTCCGCCTTTTTCGGGATTAGAACCCAATGAAGAATGGCGTGATGACGGACCGCTGCGAAAACAAGTGGGAAAAGCGCAGCCCGGAAGTATATTAAGAAATTTACTGCTGCGAGTTTGGCAAGAAAATCGAGAGGATTGGAGTGAAATTCAAAAGGTTGTCAAAAAATGGTTTAACGTTGATTTAAAAGACCCTCAATACGAACGAGGAGTGGACACCCAAATAATCTGCGAATATAAACAGGGGGGCAAATCCTATGACATTATATCTGCTGGCAGCGGTTTCCATCAAACTTTAACCTTGTTGGCATTTTTTTATGGTTATAAACCTACTACTATCTTACTGGATGAACCCGATGCTCATCTTCATGTTAACTTGCAAAGAGAGATTCTAGATTATTTTAAGAATCAAAAGGCGATCGAGAGAAATACTCAATTTCTTATTGCCACCCACGCAGAAGAGTTTATTAGAGGGGTTGACGTTCGGCAAATTATCTCATTACTTGATAGAATTCCTAAAAGAGTGGAAGCTACACCAGCGATTTTAACAGCGATGGCCGATGTTTCTAACTTAGAGATAACACAGCTTTCGGAATTTAATTATCCCGTTATTTTGTATGTTGAAGGAGAAACAGATGAGCGTCTTTTACGAGGTTTTGCCACTTCTTTAGGAAGGCAGGATAAATTGAATCAGGTTTGTTGTCGGGTTATGGGAGGCGGCAATAAGAAGAAAATGAAAGAAGATTCTGATCGTCATTTTGCTGGGATTAAACAAATAATTCCATCAGCGAAAAGGTTGGTATTGTTTGATTATGATGATGACGATCAGGCCTTCCACCCAGAAGCAAATGATCCGAAGCAATCATTATATGAATGGCGACGAAAAAATATTGAGAATTATTTATTAGTTCCCGATGCTTGGATGAGAGCAGCCCTACAAACCGGCGGTTTTAACGACCCAGATATTTTTTTCGCTCCAGTTCAAGAATTAATTAGGAATTTTTTTGATAACGAAAATCTTACCCTGCCTCGAAATCAATCTTGGAGAGATGTCAAAGCAAATATTTTTCAAGTTGTGGATGGGAAAAAGCTATTGTTTGAAAATAAGGACTCTCTTTTTCAAAGGCTTAAATCTTATCAACTTTCTTTAGCATCTGTTCCATCTTTAGAATTGACCCGTGAAATCGTCGCCACTAATATGAAATCTGATGAAATTCATGAAGATGTTCATCAATTCTTCGCTAAGTTGGATCAACTTCTGAGTTAAGCAAAATTGTTATTTTTGACTTGTAATCGGAATAGCCAGGGCTTGAACTTGAATTTTTTTCAACTCGGAAACTAATCGAATTGCCTGCTGTTCGTAGAGGGGGGCGCCCAGAGTCGCTGGCAAATTTTCCATGAGATCGCTGGCGGTTTTCAGGGGACAATTAGAAAAACGACTGATTACGGTGGGTGCTTCCGCGGCAATATTGCGATTAAAGGCTTTTTCCACCCGCACGCGCCAAGTTTTGGGAGTTCGACGACCCTGTTCCACCCGTCGCAGTCCGTTGATGGTGGCCAGCACCACAATGCGATCGCCGATGCGTAAGTTGAGATAATCTTCGGGCATTAATTTCGGGGTTTCCCGTTCTCGTTGGTGTAGGATCGGCACGACTCGATAACCGTAGGCAATATCCCCGATCGAGCTACCATTGAGAGTATCTCCAGCTTCGATCTCGTATTCCGTCACCAGAATCGTTTTTTGCGCCCAACGGAACAGATAGATGATATTTTCTCCGAAAGCGGCCCCCGTAAAGGCTTCTGCCGCCACGGTGTTGGTTCCTAAAATGTGAGATTGGGGCAGAATTTGACTTAATTGTTGACTAAGGGTATCGTCGGTGGTGCGGATGACTAAGTAGCTTTGGGGGTTGAGTTTGCGGGTGGTTAGGGCCACTTCTAAATTGAGGATTTCGTCATCGGTAACAATCGCTATACTTTTGGCCCTGTCTAAATTGACATTTTTTAAAGATTCTTCGATATTTCCCGTCATCAAGGGCATTTTTGGCAGCATAGTCACATCAAAATCCCTATTTAAGCTGACCCCGACAATCGCCTGTTTCATTTCTAGTAATAAATTAGCCACTTCTGTGCCGACTCGACCTAAGCCCACAATAACGATATGATTCTGTTGGGGAACTGGGGGACGGTTAGGGATAAATTGAAATCTTGATGATAATAAAGTTTCTGTCAAAATGGCGTAGAGAACCCCGATAAAAGCGGTTCCAGCTAAGGTTAAAAAGAGACTAAATAGCTGCATCCACCAGGGGACTGCATTTAAATCTTCGGGGTTAGAGGCACCGAAAACATCACCGTAACCACCTAATAAAAGAATCGCCGTTCCTGAAAGAGCGGAAATAAAGGAAGCTCTCGGGGCGTAGAGATGGAAAAGAAAAGTCCCGATCATTACCAGCAGGATAATGATAAATACTGACAGGAAAGCCACCCGGTGAATTTGCTGCTGAAAACTCAATTGCCAGAATTGTTGTATTTCTTTGAGCAATTTTTGCCAAAAATGCCGCAACTTCTGGCGAGAATTTGACGGTTTCTGGCGGGTAGCATCGATATTTTGATAGGTAGTTTCGATGGTGGTAATGGTATCACCTGCCCGGATAGTGGTGGTGGGGGACCATTGATAAAATCCAGCCGTTAAAGGTTCATCGGGGGCTGTGTGTGCTAACAGACGACGGGTGGGGGTATTTAAATCACCTAAAAAGCGATCAATCAAACCATCTTCGGGGCTAATTTGTCTCTGGATAATCCGCAATTTCTGACCGTCGAGATGCAAAAAACCGAGGGTTTCCGTGCCTAATGTGGCTAAAGCAAAGGCATTGGCGGGTAGTTGGGTGGGTTCATAGGCGATAAAATTGCCTAAACGTTCCTTGAGTAGCTCATTGAGATTATCTTTAGAAGAACGCACCACTAAGCGGGTAAGGGGATTTAATTGCCGAATAATTAGGGCAGTAGTGGCATTAATTCGCTCATCACTGGTGACAATTAAAGCAGCCCGACAGCGCTCGATTCCCGCTCTTGCTAAAATGTTTTTTTGACGACAATCACCGATAATTATTTCCTCTAATAAATCGGGAAAATCATTAATTTCCCAACTGGGAGGCTGTATTAGTTCGATACCGACAACGCTAACCCCAAACTCTTTTAAAGACTTGACGCAGTGTTGTCCAAGACTACCCAATCCACAAACTAAAAAGCGATCGGCTAACTTGACATTCCCATGGACAAAGCTGAGAGATTCTTGGTTCATAGATTCTGCTTGTCTTAAAAAATAGGATGTTTTTTCAAACTTTTAATCCACCCTTAATTTCCTCTTAATAAGGGGGGTATTAGACAATTTTAAACACCTACCTAATTATAACATCCCTGCATTTTTATTGCGTACCCGTTGATACATTTCTTCCATTACCTCGATAAAGGAAGTATCCCGATCCCAAAATGCAGGATAATCACCAGCTTTTTTAATGACAATTGCGGGAATAATTGCCGCTTTAACTAACTGAGGATTTTCGGGTAAACGGTGATGAGAGTGCCAAAATTCTTTGAGATCAATTGCTGCTACTGCTGGTATAGTTTCGGGTTTAGTGTGATAGGAAGTAACGGGTTTAAGAGGAATTTCTTCCTCTTGGATGGAGGAGGAAAGCAGCTTACCGAGGGGAGTTTTTGCTAACTCTTGCAGTAATTTTTGACGAGAGATACCTCGTAATTCAAATAAGAGGAAAGGATCCTGATCTAATTGGGAAGCAACGAGGTAATAAACTCCAGCAATATGTTTACAGGGATTTTCCCAATCGGGACAGGAACAATTAGTGATAAAATCCTTTTGACTGTGGGGTAATAAGTGTAGATTCAGATCGCTAAATGCTTCATCAATATTATCAGGAACTTCTTTGAGCAGCAGTTTAGAGATCATACTCGCTCTTGAACCAAGATTATATAAAGCTTGTGACCACTCTGCTTTAGTAATTGGTTTAATCTCGATACTCACCCTATACAAAGGTTCTTTGTAAACTCCAAAGTAGGGATTAATGGAACCTCGCACCTGAGCAGTAATTAAATTACCATCAATTTTATAATTCTTGACTTTATCATTTTTTGCGTAGGAACGTCCTCGACTCAAGCGTGCTGAGTCAGTAAATTCCTCTAATGCTTCTATAAAGCGTTGTCCCCACCAAGTTTTACTAAATTTATTCATGGGTTTACCTCGATTAAATAATTGTCTGTTTATTCAATGCGATTAACTGACGAAAACTTTCGTTATCTAATTCCGTTAACCAGGATTCATCATTACTAACAATAGCATTAGCTACCTTTTTCTTTTCCTCGATCATTTCATCAATTCTTTCCTCTAAGGTTCCCAAAGTGACAAATTTGTGCACGAAAACATTTTTTTGTTGACCAATTCTAAAAGCGCGATCGGTTGCTTGATTTTCTACCGCAGGATTCCACCAACGATCAAAATGAAAAACATGATTTGCTTTGGTTAAAGTAATCCCCACCCCCCCAGCTTTTAAGGATAAAATAAATACGGAAGGTTCTGTTTCGGGATGTTGAAATTCTTCGATCATTTGTTCTCGTTTTGGTTGAGAAGTTCCCCCGTGAAGATAATAAGTATTATAGCGAAAAGTTTGTTTCAGGTACTTTTGTAAGGAGTCCCCGATTTCAGTAAATTGAGTGAAAATTAGCAAACTATCTCCCTCTAAAATTACTTCTTCTAGCATTTCTCCCAAACGCTCTAACTTATGCGATCTCTCAGGAGTAAAAGCGCTGTTATCCTGTAAAAATTGACGCGGGTGATTACAAATTTGTTTCAAGCGCATCAGGGTAGATAAAATTAATCCTTTGCGTTTTATTCCCTCCGCTTCTTCTAATTGTTTTTCCACTTCTTTGATGACAACTTCATAGAGAGAAGCTTGTTCTTTAGTTAAATTACAATACTGTTTGTTTTCCACTTTGTCAGGCAAATCTTTAATTATCTGCTTATCGGTTTTTACCCGACGCAGAATAAAAGGTTCCACTAATTTTTTGAGAACCGTGGACTGGAGACGATCATTTTGTTTTTGGATTGGCACTTCAAACGCTTTACGAAATTGAGTTTCTTTACCTAAATAACCGGGATTAAGGAAGTTAAAAATTGACCATAAATCAAGCAGTCTATTTTCCACAGGAGTTCCCGTTAATGCGAGACGATGTTGTGCAGATAAACTCAAGATTGCTTTAGTTTGTGCTGCTTTAGGATTTTTGATATTTTGTGCTTCATCAATTACCAAACGTTGCCAAGATTGCGAGTTAAATAATTTCAAATCCTTGCGAACTAGGGTAAAAGAAGTAATGACGATATCCTTTTGACTAGCTACTGTCTGAAATTCGCTCTCATCTTGATAGCGCTTACTACCATGATGAATTAAAACCTGAAGATGGGGGGCAAATTTTTCAATTTCTTTTGCCCAATTTCCCACCACAGAAGTGGGTGCGACTAGCAGAGTTGGTAAAACATTATTATCTCCCTCTCTTTCCCCAACCAATCTAGCAATTACCTGTAGAGTTTTTCCTAATCCCATATCGTCAGCAAGACAACCATTTAAACCCAATTGTTCCAGGTATTGAATCCAGGCAACTCCACGCTTTTGGTACTCCCGCAGCGTTCCTTGTAATTGGGGAGGATTTTCGATCGGTTCTAGTTGACTAGGATTTTGTAATTTCTCTAGCATAGAACCCAAAAATTCATCGGTTTCAACAATAATCTCCTCTGGGGATTCGGCCGCTTTTTTCATTAATTCAATCAGATTCATCTCAGGATTTTCCTGCTGATATTTCTGCCAAAAATCCAGCATTTGCTGCATTTTATTTTGTTCTAATTCTACCCATTGACCTCGAAATTTAACTAGGGGTGTTTTGGTGTTAATTAATTGTTGCCATTCCTCTTGGGTAATAGTTTCTTCACCGATGGCTAATTCATATTGATATTCAATGATGTTTTCAAGGCTAAAAATTCCTTTACTAACGGGGGTAGATTTGCCCGATTTAGAAGTAGTTTTTAGCCGAACTTTGGCGCGCTGACGACCTTGGGGAGTCCACCAAGCGGGAATAATCACTTTATATCCCGCATCTTCTAAAATCCAAGCAGTTTCTTTCAAGAAAGTAAAAGCTTCTGTAAGATTGAGAGAAAATCCCGTCGGTTTATCCGTTTCTAATCCTTGCCAAATAGGGGGATAAATACGGGCAGCATAACCCAAACTTAGTAAAATATTTTTGTCTAAATCTTGACCAAAATGCGCTCGTATGCTTGTTCTAGTTTCGGGGACTGCATACCAATATTCGTCTAATTCTAATCGCAGGGAGGGGTCTTGTTTAGAGATGAGGATAAAGGTAATTTGCCACTGTTCAATATTATCTTCTGGTGCTTCCGTTAGTTTAAAACCAAGGCTAAAACTAGATATATTTTGGTCTCCTAGTAATTGCTGTCTCCAAGTTTGCCACTGTTGATATTTTTCTAAAGCGGCAGCGGTTTGCAGAAATCCAGCAGCTTTAGTCACAGAGAGGCAGTCACCTATAATTGTCTCGCCAATTTTTTTATCAAAACTGGCAGGAATTGCCGTATTAGTGACAATTTCATTGAGGAGACATTCGGAGAAGTGCCGGAGTAGGGTTTTGGGATCGTATAATTGTGGTGAAGCATGGGGATTTTCAGCACCAGCAAGACAAATGCGGGGAAGATATTCGAGATAGCGATCGAGATTGGTTTCGTAGGTTGCTGATATAATTTCCCAAAGAGGGTAGATGGCAAAGTTAGCGGTTTTCTTGTTATTTGTGGCTAATTCTCGATATTTAAAAGCAGGAATATAGTTATCTTTGAGAATTATTTCTTTAAAAGCTTGACTGTAGTGATACCAAAAAAGTAGATCTGCACCTAACTGAATCTCTGAGGAGTTGTAAAGACAGATAAAGTGCAGATCATTGAGCAGTTTAAGTACAGGATTAAGGAGATAACAATCAATTTGCCAAGATTGCCATTGGCTATTTTCTGGGGGTTCTTTTTCTAGATAACGCAGTAATTCTAAGGAGGGTAAAGGTTGATTGTCGTGGCTAGGTAAAAGAAAGTAGCGGGGGACAAATTGCCGACTAAGAGGATTATAATTCGATTGAACTATTCCTAATTCTCCAGTGAGAAAGCTAGTTAATTCTTCTTTGCTTAACTGAAAAGGATGATAATTATCAGCAGTGGTGCGGCTCTTTTTCGGGGTGCTAGTTTCTCCCCAAAGATAAAAGCTACCCTTCTGAATAAATTCGTCCGTTGATTGGGGAATCCAAGTACCGTGAAGAATTTTCATGGTTTTTAATGAGTACAAAAGAACTTAAATGAGGGCAATACTTAGCCTCTAGAAAAATTGTAGCGATTATGGGAGAATTCTCCACACTTTTTTGTCCCTTTGCGAACCCAGAAGTCCTCTGGATAAGAGAAAAAGGTTAATAGAGCTTCTAGGATAAAAAACCATTGAGAAGACGTGATCAACGGTTTTTTGAGCTTAAAGCTTATCCCTATATGGGTTTAAAGCTATTTTTGTTCTAGGTTTTGTTGAGGTTCCACTAAGAGGGATGTCTAATTATATCAATTCTCCAAAATCCGGCTACAGCAGTTCGATCCCCTGCCTTCGTCTCCCTTAAAATGGGAAAAAGGGGAAAAGGGGAACTTAAATTCGATAATTCGATCTGTAGTTTTTATGGGTGAGAATTGGTATTAATTAACTTTTACCCAAATACTGCGGAAATATTTTTCGGGATTATTTTTATCGGGAATCTCTTTACAGGGAGTATTACCAACTCGCTCGATTGTACCATCATCGCTTAAAATCTGAAAGCGATCTGGGAAATGGGGATCAAACAACAAAGCTTCTGGACGAAACCCGTCAGGGAATTGCAGTGATTCTATCTTTTCTGGTGCATCTTCTTTTTTTCCTGACCAAGTATAGAAAACAAATTGATCCCCTCCATGAAATTCTCCGGCAATAATTAAATATACTTCTAAAGCTGGCCAAAATTCAATACTCCGAATTCCTAATCCTCCCAAATCTAACAAGATAGTATCACCAAATTCGGCCTGAGCATTGCTGGAATTAATAACTAAACTTTGAGGATTTTTTAGAGTTAATAAAAGAGCTTTATCGTTTGGGGTAGGATTACGAAAACCGATTAAGATATTTCCGTCTGGAGTTGCCGTTAAACCTTCAATATTTAATCCTCCTTCAGCTTTAGGAGCTTTGGTTTCTGCTGTTTTGAAATCAAATATTTTAGCCAAGTCAGAGTCTTCGATAATATCGCGCAAGACTAACTGAGTATAAGACTCACCCACTTGAACTATACTAGAGCCGTCATCGGTAATTTTACTAGCAAAAAATTGATGACGAGGGAGTTTTCGTTCAGCATTTTTATTGCGGCCATGGGAAGTAATCCAATAGATTATGTCATTTAGTACAGCTACCCCCTCTACCCCCTCCAAGTCGATTTCTTTATTTTTAGGATTGTTTTTTAGCCAACTATTAATGTCAATTGTTTCCAGTGCTTTTCCCGACTCTTGAGAGGAATAAATCCAGAGAAAATTACCTAATTTTGGATCCGCCTCATCATTACCAACAACAAATTTATTTTCTCCTAAAGCAGTGGCGGCAGAAGCATCACAAATTCCTTGATGTTTGATTTCTTGGATAATAGAAAAGTTGAGAGATTGCATGATTGTATTCTCCTTGTTAACTGGAAAAGTGAGGATTGAGAAAATTATAGGTAATAAAAGACAAAAAGACAAGAAATGACTAGAAATAATCTCAGAAAGGACTGGTTTGAATAACTAATTTCTCCTAAGTTCAAAAATTTGTCGAGTGTCATAATTAGAGTACCAAGACTTTCTAAGATTATATCAAATAACAACTGTTTTTGCTATCTTTTTTGAATTGGCGAACTATTACAAAAAGCAGTGACATAAACTAAAGTTTAATAATTCTGCCAAGTATTTCGATTGTTCTACCCAAAAGGTTTAGAAAACCAATCGTATCATCAAGTTCTTTGATTTCTTTATTGATAGCATCTATTCCTTCATTTAGTTCAATTTCATTAGCTTTTAGTTCACTAACTAAAATACGAGCAATATTGATACGAGTTTTACTGACAAGTCTTTTCCACTCTGTACGAAACTGCTTAAATTGCCTTTTTTGGTCATCATCAGGAAATTTACCCAAAATACCGGGGATAGTCAATTGGTTTTGAATTTCACTTATTTTATCCAGAAATTCTTGCGGTTCCTCAAGTAATTTTTGTTTATTAGTATTTGTGTTCATTGTCTTTTACTCCTGTGGTCATCTTGTTTTGGTTGATTGATCTTTTTAAATCTTCCGATACGTTGATGAGAGATTCGATCTCAGATAATAAAGCATTGGCACGTCCAATAGTAAATCGGTCTTCTAAGAGCAATTTAAAAGATTCTTTAAAAGATTCTGTTGCTTTAGTTGCGTCATCTAACCCTTGAACTGAAAGAGTCATCGTTCTAATTTGTCTGCGTCTAATTATCCAATCATCGGGTTTTTCAATTGGTTGTTCAGCAGCAAATGCGGGTAAAACAGAGCGCTCATCTTTCAGGTTTTGAATATCCTTTAAATCAGTTTTAATCTGACTGGTAAGCAGTTTCAGTAAAGCCTCCTGTAGGGCAATTTCTCGATAAATTGCTTCCTTCCTTGCCTCTAGTTCTTTTCTTAGTTCACCCTTGATTTTTTGACTTAGGATAATCTCAGGAATCGAAGGTACAGGAATTGAACCAACTCTAGGGTTAGCCTGAATACTATTACTGATACCATTTAACTGTTTAAAAATATTATCAGTCGCTTTTCTCGCTTCTTGAGGAGCATTAGAAGTGGCTAAATCTTCTAAGGCAAAAAAGTATTCTTTTAACAGACGATTGTGTTGACGCATTTCGGCAATTAAAGTGAGCCACTCATCATCTTCTTTGGTAGTCTCATCATAGTTACGACTGTCTCTATCTTGATCCTGTAAATCATTGGCAATCAAATTCTCTGAATTAGCATCCACAAAATAATTACCAGAAATAACTAACAGGCTATCAAGAGCGGTGGCGTATTCTTGACCAGATTTAGCAAACTTCTGATATTCTTCAAGGGAAGCACCACAGGCAACTAAAATAGTTCCTATGATGGTTATAATTGATGTTCTTATCACTGCGCTAGTTTTCAATGAAGAGCCTCCTTAATAAATTAAAAGAATAATCTTGATCTTGTATTTGCTGCTAAGGATAAACAGGATTACGCCTATACCAATCAACGTAGGTTAAACTTTTTGGAGAAATATTTTGCATAAATTTTTCCGAGTTTTGACGCTCATTTATGTTAGTCCCTCCAAGACCCGATAGTTCATTCTATTGACCTAACGTCAAGGCAAAAGGGTTTGGGATCAAAGATTGGTTGGTTAGGGAAATAATTGGGGAACAATTTAACTTGCTCTATGATAACCATAGATAAACAAAAAAATACTTAAATGTAACAAAAAAACACATAAGTGGGGAGATGTAATTAAATATCAGACTTATCGAGGTTGAATTAAGCTACTAAACCCACAACCAGCATAGGTAATCAACTGGACTAAGCTATATTACCAATCATTAAGCCGATTGACAGCCTTTCTCATCCAGATGAAGTGTAACCTATTTGTACCTCACTATTAAGATAACTGCTCTCAAAACCTAAAAATCGTGAGCGAGGGTTAGCCATCGGTTTTAACGGATGGTAGTCGAGCGAACAAGGGGATTTATCCCCCTGTATCATTTATTAGTTTGATTCTTAATGTATTTTTTAATAGTTTCCGTAGAGGCGTTACCAGCAGTTGAGCAGAAATAACTAGGAGTCCACAGAGTGGGTAACTTTAACAATTCTGGGAACTCTTTTCTTAAGTGATGAGATAGTCTCCCTTTAATTCTTTTAATTATTGTTGAAGGAGAATAGCTAGGAGCAGACTCTAGGAATAGATGGATAGTATCTGGCCTGATTTCTAAGGCGATTAATCTCCAGTTATTTTCTTGGCACAGGTCAAAAATAATTGACGGTGCTCTCAACTTAATGTCTCCCTTTAATACTGCCTTTCTTCGTTTTGGACACCAGACAAAGTGATAGTTAAGCAGTGTTACCGAATGAGGATTTCTTCTATAATCTTCCATTGTACTCTTGACACTTGACAATTAGTGTATTTTCAACTTATCCTCTATACAGGAGGTAAGTCAAAATGTATGGAGTTCAACAAGTTCTCATTCATGCAGACAGCGAGATAAGGGCTATCTTAGAGTTTATTTGCGAAGAAGCTAACAAGCTGGCTAACTGTGGTCTTTATTATTGCCGGCAGATGCTTTTTAAGGCGGGGCGATACGTCAAGAAATACCACCTGGATTCTCAGATGAAAAATCATCCACATTTTCGATCTCTGCGGTCATGTTGCGCTCAACAATTACTTCATGATGTAGCGGAATCTTTTTCTTCCTATAAAGGGCTTTTAAGTCTTGGGAATAAAGGGCAGTTACCTAACAAGCCTAAACCGCCTAAATATCGAAAAAAAGGAGGAATGGCGGTAGTAAGCTATCCATCACGGTATGTAAAGCAATCCGAAAAAGGCTTAAAGTTTTCCTTGGGAGAGCAGGTAAAAGCTTGGTTTGGGATTGATATTTTTTATCTGCCAATGCCTTCTAATTTAAGATTTGAGGACATCAAAGAGTTTCGACTTGTTCCTAGAAATCTTAGTTTTTATCTTGAGTGCGTTTACGAGCAACCCGCTCAAGAGAAAGTCAAGCCTAATAATAAGGTTCTAGGAATAGATCACGGGCTAAATAATTGGTTAACCTGTGTTTCTAATACGGGCAAGTCTTTTGTTATTGACGGGAGAAAAGTTAAATCACAAAACCAATGGTATAACAAGCGAATTGCTCAAATTAAGACTGGTAAGCCACAATGGTATTGGGATCAGGAATTGGCTATTTTAACCGAAAAGCGTAATCGTCAAATGAGAGATAACGTTAATAAAGCCGCCAGGTTTGTTATTAATTGGTGTCTTAACAATGACATTTCTACTATCGTCTTTGGATGGAATCAACGACAAAAAGATTCTATTGAGTTAGGGAAAAAAGTTAATCAGGAATTTGTTCAAGTTCCCACTGCCAAGCTGAAAGGACGTATTAAGCAATTGTGTGAACAGTACGGGATTAATTTGATTAATCAATGCTGATTGCAATGGTGCAGCCAATATTATCAAAAAAGTAGCCACACAGCTAGGGGTTTCTCTAGATAAGGTGGGTAGGGCATCTTTGACAGTGCCACAGCGATATAGGTTAGATAGGCTTTCTAAAATATATCGTAATCGAATAGAAGCGCAGTTTCAACCCGCTTCTATTCACCACAAAGAATCCCTGTTGTTTTAACGCAGGGAGATGTCAAGCGGATATCACTGCCAATAGAGTTCGGTTTTACCGTTATGGGATGAGCATTAACGGGGGTAATATTCTAGGTAAGGAATTTGTATCTAGTCAGTGATGAAGACGATGTTAGAGGGGTCTTTACCGAAATTAAGCGATATTTTCCCGCCGACTGACCATCAGGAACGGGAAACTTTCACCCCCAATGCTTTTTATCCTAATTTATCGGAATGGCTCAAGCGAGCGCAACTGAAAGCGGAAAGTGAATGGTTCGCAGCGATCGCATCTTTAGAAAATATCTTATTACAAAACCAAAATAATGCTGCCGCCGGTCGGGGTTTAATTCTCTCCGGTCCGACGGCTTTAGTCAGAGAAAGCAAGGCTTTAACGGGGTTTAAATTCGGTGTTTTTACCGTTAAAGCTTTAAAACATTTACAATGGCCGGGTTTGCAATTGCCTTCTCAGGAAAAATCCGCCGCCGATATTTCCCCGACGGAGATTCATGAATTGCCGCTCTTGCCAACGGATCCGATTGCTAATGAAAGATTTTGTCTGGTTTTTAGCGAAAGTTTCTCTCTTTTGCTGGTTTTAGGCGAAGATCAGTGGGGTTTGTCCTCTTTTCAATTTTCCTTTGATCCCGTCCTCACTCAGCAAGCTTGGCAGCAGTTGCGGCAAAGATTAGTGAATCTGCGTTATCCGCAAATCGGGACTTTAGAAGCAATTATCGAAGCTAATGGCAGTCCCTCGCCGGATTACCGTCTAGTTAGCCAATTTAGTCGCCAATTACTGCAAAATTTACCCAACCAGCCTAATTTAGACCTGAAAAAAACGAAATCGTCTATCAATACCGAAATCACTCCCCCAGAGGAAGATAATTCTCATTTAGAATCGGGTTGTGATTTGGAATTATTGCGCGCTTTAACCCACGAAATTCGCACCCCTTTAACCACCATTCGCACCATTACCCGATTATTACTAAAACGGGCAAAAATAACGGAAGATGTCCAGAAATATTTGGAAACAATTGATTTAGAATGTGGTGAACAAATTCAGCGCATGGAATTAATTTTCCGAGCCGCAGAATTGGGTATTAATCCTCTGGGAGATAAACCAATTCAATTAATTCCAATTGCTCTAGAAAAGGTCTTTCAAGATAGTATTCCCCGGTGGCAAAAACAGGCTAAACGGCGCAATGTCAATTTAGAAGTTAATGTACCGAAAAAATTGCCTTCGGTAATTAGCGACCCGAATTTATTGGATCAAATGTTAAATGGAGTCGTGGAAAAATGTACTCGCAGTATGGCTAGTGGTGGTCTGTTGCAAGTAGATATATCAATGGCAGGAAATCAATTAAAAATGCAGTTCCAAACTCAGGTAAAATCGCCTAATCCTACCCTCAAAGCTTTAGGAAAAGTCTTAATGTTTCAACCAGAAACTGGTAGCTTAAGTCTGAATATGAAGGTAACTAAAAACCTTTTTCAAGCTTTGGGAGGTAAATTTATTGTGCGTCAAAAACCCGAAGAAGGTGAGATTTTAACCATTTTCTTGCCTCTAGGACGCAGTAAATAAGTTGAGATTATTCTGAATTTTTCATCTTGAAAAATAGGCAAACTTGCCAAAAGAATGCTATACTAGGGCAAACATTATTGATAGTTGCCATGGAAAAAACTGTTTTAATTTTAGGTGGCACTGGTCGCATTGGTCAAAGTGTCGCCCTAGATATTATTAATCATACTGCAGCTAAAATTATTATCACAGGACGCAAGGAAAAAGCCATTAAATTACTGCCAAGAATGCAGTTTTTGGCTTTAGATTTAGAAGAAATAGACAAGCTTAGACAGGCAATTAAAAATAGTGATTTAGTCATTCATTGTGCCGGTCCCTTTCATTATCGCGATGGCAGGGTAGTAAAAATTTGCATCGAAGAAAAAGTCAATTATATTGATGTTAGTGATCATCGTTCTTTTTATCAAAAGTTAATCCCCTATCGAGAATTGGCAATAAAAGCGGGAATAACTGCCGTGGTTAATACGGGAATTTTTCCCGGTATTTCTAATAGTATAGTGCGAGAGGGAGTGGAACAGTTAGATAGGGTAGAAACAATCCGTTTAAATTATGCCGTAGCGGGTTCAGGAGGTGCGGGATTAACTGTGATGCGGACAACTTTTCTCGGCTTAAAAAAGCCTTTTTTAGCCTGGATTGAGGGACAATGGCAAGAGATTAAACCCTATACTGCTAGAGAAGTAATTGACTTTCCCGCTCCTTTAGGTAAAACTGGTGTTTATTGGTTTGATATGCCAGAAACCTATACTTTTGCTGAATCTTTTCAAGTGCAAAATGTGATCACAAAATTTGGTTCTATTCCTGATTTTTATAATCATTTAACTTGGATTACTGCCCATATTTTTCCCGATGCTTGGGTAGAAAGCTCTCGGGGAATTGAATTTTTTTCCCAAGTTAGTTATCGCATGACAGAAGTAACCGATAAATTTTCGGGAATTGGGGTAGCAATGTTAGCAAAAGTGGCAGGATGGCAAGGGCAGCAAAACGCAGTTTATCAAGCAACTATGGTCCACGAAAACACTGCCCAAGCAGCGGGTTGGGGAACTGGGAGCGTGGCAGAATTAATCTTAGCGGCAAAACTCCAAAAAGCCGGGATTTATCCCGTGGAACAGGTGTTATCTACAGAACTATTCCATGCTACGATGAAAAAAAGAGGTATTAAACTCGATCGCTCCTGTGAAATTGTGGCTTAGAAGATGAAAAAAATCTGGCGTTACTTAGGGCTGTTTTGTTTAGTTTTGTTACTGACTTTATCCCCCATCTTGATAATAGCAGCCCAGAATAATCCTGCTAAACAAGGACAGGAAACACCCCTGGAAACTTTGGGAGAAGTTTTTCCCGTAATGCTTGATAATCAAGAACTTTTTACTATTCGGCAAGGAATAGGTTCTTTTTCAGCGCAAGAAAGAGCGAAATCGATTACAGCCAGAATTGAAAAAATTGCCGATGACGATGCCCTTTCTCCTGAAGATTTAACCATAAAAATCGATCCTGAAGACAAAAACCCTTCGATTATTTTGGGAGATACGGTTATTGCTACTATTACTTCTAAAGATGCCAAATTACACGCAGTAAGTCAAGAAGTATTGGCCGAACGAGCTTTAGCAAAGATTAAAGCGGCCATTGTCCGTTATCGTCAAGAACGTCAACCGGATAACCTCTTAAAAGATGCAGTTTTGACAGTAAGTGCTACCCTGTCCACGGTCTTAATTTTCTGGACGATGATTTTTATATCTTTGCGGGTTTTTCCCCAGATTCAGAGATTAATCACCTCCCTAGTTCCTGGGGTCGTATTCCAAAATTTTGAGATTATTAGTTCCCAGACAATAGGAATTTTTTCCCTAAGATTTTTGCAATTTATCCGAACTCTAATTATTTTAACTATTCTCTATTTTTATTTAACTTTTGTCCTTCGGCTTTTTCCCTGGACTAGAAAATTTGGTGATGGTTTTTTGCAATACTTTTTCCGTGCTTTGGAAGTTTTTTCCCAAGAGATAGCAAAATATTTACCCAATATTTTTATTATACTGCTAATTATTTTTATAACTCACTATCTGTTGAGAGCAATTAAACCATTTTTCACGGCATTGTCAAGAGGAACTTTAGTAATTCATGGTTTCTATCCCGATTGGGCAAACCCAACCTATAATTTACTGTCACTGCTGATAATTGCCTTAGCTATAGTCATCGCTTTTCCCTATCTACCCGGATTTAATTCTCCTGCTTTTCAGGGGGTGTCGGTATTTTTAGGGGTGCTATTTTCCTTGGGTTCTACCTCTGCTATCGCTAACGTGGTGGGAGGAATTATCCTCATCTATACTCGCTCTTTTCAACTAGGAGATAAAATTTCTATTGGCGATGTTATTGGAGACGTGATTGAAAAAGGATTATTAGTCACCCGCATTCGCACACCAGCTAATAGAATTATCACGATTCCTAATTCATCGCTGTTAAACACCAATGTGATTAACTTTAGCGTTTCTCAAAGGGAATTCGAACAGCCTTTAATTTTGCAAACCACAGTCACTCTCGGTTATGATTTACCTTGGCGTAAGGTTCACGAAACCCTGAAAGAAGCAGCCTTAGCCACTAAATTTATTGTCTCAGAACCTGCTCCTTTTGTCTTGCAAACCAGTCTCGATGATTTTTATGTCAGCTATCAGCTAAATGCCTACACCGACCATCCTAGCAAAATGGTGTATATTTATTCTGAATTACATCAAAATATTCAGGATAAATGTAACGAAGTCGGTATCGAAATTATGTCTCCTCACTACAAGGCTCTCCGGGATGGCAATCACAGCACTATTCCTGAAAATTATCTGCCGGAAGATTATCAAAGTCCTGCTTTTGGTATTCAGTCAAATCCTCAGAAGTAATAATTTTCCTAATAGCTTCGATCGCTTTTGTCAAGCCCTTTTGAGTTATTGTTGATAATTCTTCACCAAATTCACAATTAATAGCAGGAATAAATATTCCCAAGGCCCTGGGAGTTTGTTGATAAATTGCTTGAGTTAATGCTAATAAAGAAGCGGGACTTTCTGCATGACCTAAATTATTCCATTCGGTAACTGCTGCTAATTTTTCTATCCGGATATCAGTTTGATTAGATAATACCGCATCAACAAAAATAACTAGAGAAGCATCAGCTATATCGGCTGCTAATTCAGGAGTCAATTGATGGGTAGCGATGACTTGCACATTAGTCCAATTCTCCTCGGCAATAATTTCGGCTATTCTCACTCCCACTCCGTCATCATTTCTTAAAGTATTACCGTAACCGATGAGCAGTATTTTAAAATTATTCATGGTTATAGCAGTTATCTTAATGATGAGGTACAAAGTGGAATTAAATATAAGATGAACGTAGGTTGGGTTGAAGCATGAAACCCAACGCCCGCTCATGTTACGCTACCGCTAACCCATCCTACAAATAATTGTGCCTCCCTACTTATAAAAATCTTCGAGATGTTGTTTTAGTTGACGAATTGCCATACTACTATTGCGATTGTCGGCAATTTCTCCACAGAAAGAAACTAGATTTTGTAGGTTAAAGTTAGGAAAATATTGACTTTGATGGCGCAGGATATACTCTTGATTATCTAGCCAATAAATATAGAGATTTTTCTGACGATACAACCAAATTTCAGGCACTTTATAAGGCAGATAATCATCCACATTCGAGTAACTGGTGACATCAATTTCTAATACTAAATCGGGAGGAGGATCATTTACCCAGTCAATTCTGGCTTTCCCTGCTATAGCCGGCCAATGGTCAATATAAAAACTATAATCTGGTTCAATACCACTTGTTTCTGGTAATTCCATGGTTACGGGAGTAAAAGCCTCGTACTCACGCCCCAGATAATCCAATAAGGTGATGATAATATTAGCAATTAAATGGGCATCACGTCCATGCTTGGGAAGTGGAGACATAAGCAAGACTTCTCCATTGTGATATTTGATTTTAGGCCGAGAATTGTCACCCCTTTGCCGAGACAAAGTTTGATAATCTAGCCAAGTGGCAGGTAATCTCACTAAGGACCCCGCCGGTAGCTCGATTTTATCTAGTGAAACTAAAGCAAACATGGTGCAAGGTTTAAGGTAAATAAGGAACTCAAGGATTTAGCATTTATCTTAATGATGAGGTACAAAGTTTTCCTTTTTGGGAGTCAGTGGTCGATACCAAATTAGGTTACACTTCATCTTGACCAGAAACGCTGTAAAATAAGTATAGGATATCTTCGATGCTCTCGATACAAAGCTTAACCTAATCGATAAATTAACTGAGTCTGGTAATATGCTATCGACTAACACAGTTTCCTCTAATATTATTCCCCCTCTCGAAAGTGGTGATAGATTAACCCTTCCCGAATTCGAGCGCCGTTATCAAGCAATGACAAGGGTAAAAAAAGCTGAATTAATCCAAGGAGTTGTTTATATGGCAGCTGCGGTGAGAGCCAAAAACCACGGTAAACCCCACGCTAATATTATCGGTTGGTTAACTGCCTACGAAGTGGCGACACTGGGGGTAGAAACACTGGATAATACTACTGTGCGACTGGATGGGGATAATCAACCACAACCAGATGCTTTATTAAGAATAGAAACCAGTGGACAATCAAGCATTAGTGAAGATGATTATGTAGAAGGCGCGCCGGAATTAATCGTGGAAATTGCCGCTTCTACTGCTTCCTACGATTTACACGAAAAACTCAAAGTTTATCGTCGCCATGGAGTGCAAGAGTATATTATCTGGCGAGTTTATGACGTTCAATTGGATTGGTTTCGCTTAACTGATGGGGAATATTTGCCCCTAGAATCAAATCAAGATAATATCTTTTGCTCCCAGGTCTTCCCTGGATTATGGCTAGATAAAAATGCTTTATTATCGGGGAATTTAGCCGAAGTTTTGGCAAGATTACAGCAAGGAATAGCTAGTGAACAACACCAAAATTTTTGTCAAATTTTGGCTAATAAATAACCCAGATAAACTTGATTTTTCTCTGAGAACGTAGGTTGGGTTGAAGCCTGAAACCCAACTTAAAATAAAGCTTTTGACCTGTTAAAGTCCGATGTTCATGCTGCGAAAATAGGATTGGGACTTTCAAAAACCTTGCATTATCCTTCTTGTAGTACATCGCTTGGTACAAAAAAACAAGGGCAACAAAGCCTGAAACGACCGGCTACTGACTCCTGACTCCTGACTCCTACCCCCACCGAAAAACTTTTTCAGCAGACCCTAGTTACCTAGGGATGGCTCAGAAAGATTAGCTGATTTTTCTTGCCAATCTTGACCGATTTTAATCGTCACATCAGAAGCGAGATTCCCCGTACTTTCCACCAAAACTTCCCCGACACCAAGGCTATTATGCAGGGCAGCGGCCAGGGAATTATCCCCTTTTTGAGCAATAATTTTGGTAGTTTCTAGAATTGGCGATGAAGACTTAGAGACAAAAACATTTTCATAACCAAACGAGCGCAGATATCTGACTAGAGCTTGCACCGCTTCTGGATTATCGATGCTATCTTCCACAGCTATGCGAGTCGGTTGCGTGGTTTCCTCAATGTCAGCCATAAAAGAGCCGTGGTTAAAATGTTGAGCCACTAGCTCTTGAATTTTACTTTGATTGGGCAACCAATAACTGATCCCTTGCCGACCATCACCATTAAAGTCTCCGGGTAGAAGTAGCATTTGCACATCAGCGCGCTGAGTTTTAGAGGCAAAACCGGCTAGAGCGAGTAACTCCTCTAAACTGAGATTAGTATCGATATGAGTGCGGATAACCTCGATAATATCGGGAATTTTCAATAAAGTTGCTGGTTTTAGGGTTTGTTCTACTAAAGACCGCATTAATTGCTGTTGTCGTTGGATACGACCGATATCGCCGTTAGCATCGTAACGAAAACGGGCAAACTGGAGGAATTTCTCGCCGTTGAGGTGTTGTTCCCCTTTTTTCAGGTCAATGTAGAGGTGTTGACTAAAATCTTTGTACTTCATGTCTTTGGGAACATATACCGTCACCCCCCCCAAAGCATCAATTAATTTTTCCACACCCTGCACATTAATGCGAATATAGCGATCGATAGCCACTCCGTCCAAAAGATGACTAACCGTTTCCGCCGTTAAAGCAGGTCCCCCGAGGGCGTTAGCTTCATTGATTTTTTTCTCCCCGTAACCCTCGATATCGGTGCGGGTATCCCGGGGGATGGAAAGCATGGTTAACTTCTGTCTTTGGGGGTCAAAACGCAGTAACAGCATGGTATCGGTTAAACCATCCAAGGAATTAACCGGGGCATGATAACCCAGATCTGGGGTTTGTGCCTCCTTGACATCGGATGTCAACACTTTCGCGCCAACTACCAGAATATTAACGGGGCGGTTGAGGGCGGGAAGTTGCAGATTTTCATAGGATATCGCCTGCTGATTGTTAAAAGCGGCGGCTTCTTGGGGACTAAGAGCAGCTTGTCGCAAAGGTGTGGAGGAGAGAGACACAGCCAACATAGCCCCCGCCGTAGCGGAAACTAGGGCGCAGCCAGTTAAGCCTAGGGCCGTCAGGAACCATTTACCGGACAATCGCCGCTTTTTCACAGGTTTAGCCGCTAATTTGCTTGATTTTCCGCTTTTAAGCCTTGATTTTGTCTTATTAACCACAAATTGCCTCACACGGTCACTAAATATCTCCCTAAAACCATATTTAAAGAGATGAACTATTTTTTTTCTCAGATACCCGGAAAAGATTATTAAACTAATCGGGTTTTCTAGAGAGTTAGCAGATAATATAGCAGAATTTTTCCTTATAGTTCTTCTGCATCGCAATTTTGGAGAAATATCTAGGGTTTGCAGCAAAAAGTTTTTTATGGGAGCGGGAAGCGGGGAAGTGGGGAAGTGGGGTAGTGGGGAGAACAAAGCTGCCTTTTGCATGAGTGCATGAGTGCATGAGTGCCTCCTATCTCCTCAATGGCTGATTTTTTTGTGCAGAAATAACTTTTGTGGTCGATTAAATAACCAATTGATCAACCAACCGTCGGTTTTTTGCAGACGATAACCGCTACTTGAGTACAGTGACTGGGCCGCTAGATTATTATCGAGAACATGGAGGGAAAGTTCCTCAAAACCCCATTCTCTAGCGATCTGTTCACACTTGAGCAGCAATCTCCGGGCCAGACCGGCACGCCGGCGATCGGGACTAACGGCTAAATTAGAAATATAAGGAATGGGAACGGCTAAAAAAGAACTAGATTTTAAGCCGATTTCCGCCGTAGCGACAATAATTTCCTGAGAACCCGTGGCGGTGACGCTGGTTTGACTGACTACCAGACAGTGATAGTAAGGGGTATCGGCGCGCAATCGTCCCCGTAAGTCCTCGTAAATGCCCAATTTAAAGATAGGACGCAGAAAAGACCAATAATTGGCCGTGGGGAAAAAACTATCGGTGAGAATTTCCGCCAAGCTTTTGAGATCTTGGCTTTGGGCCAAACGCACCTCGACGGCAATGGTGGCATTGTCACCGGTCGCTTCCGAGTCGGAGGGATTAGACAATAGGTATGAGATAAAACAGGAGTCCACTTTAATCACAGGAGTCGGCAGGGAAGGTGGGGATGGCAGTCCTTATCCCGGAAAGGTAAATAGGGGTGGGAGCTAGTTGGGAGAATCAAGCATCTATCTTAAGGAGAATACCGCAATTTTTCAAGACTACTGAATCAAAATCTCATCCATTCTACTGCCTATAGCCCCAGTTGGGGGAAAGACTGCTATTTTTCGGGAATTTTTTTTGATCGCCGGGCAATGGTTAAGATGGGATGATGCTGGTCAGAACTAATCTCTTTCTTTTTGGGTCAATTAACTATATTCTTTAATCTAATCTATCCTCCTATCCCCTCCATGATCAAAGAAATTTCCGCTTATTTGCAAGTGTTCCGCAGTCAAAAAATGGCGGCTTTGTTATTCTTAGGTTTCGCTTCTGGATTGCCCTATTTTCTCACCGGTCGTACCCTGCAAGCTTGGATGACCACCGAAGGAGTTGATCTGAAATCGATCGGTTTATTTAGTTTAGTCGCTCTCCCCTACTCTCTCAAATTTCTGTGGTCTCCCTTACTCGATCGCTATCTTCCCCCCGTGCTTGGTCGTCGTCGCGGTTGGATTTTAATCGCTCAAATTTGTTTAACTTTAGCGATTGGTTTCATGGCTTTGCAACAACCGCAACGATCTTTAGAATTATTGGCAATTAATGCTTTACTGATTGCTTTTTTTAGTGCCAGCCAAGATATTGCCTACGATGCCTATCGCACAGATATTTTAGAAAAATGGGAGATGGGTGCAGGGGTGGCGATCGGGGTTTTAGGTTATCGTTTGGCTTTAATTTTAACCGGTTCGATCGCTTTAATTTTAGCCGATCACTTTCCCTGGCCTCTCGTCTATCTTTTCCTAGCTGGACTGATGGCTTTAACGATTATTTGGTCTTTTTTAGCCCCGGCTACTCCCCCTAGGGATGATACTCCTCAAACTCTTTTAGAGGCGGTTTGGTTGCCTTTCCAAGAGTTTTTTCAACGCTATCAAATAGGTCAAGGAATCAGCATTCTCGCCTTTATTGTTCTCTATCGTTTAGGGGATGCTTTAGTTAATAATATGGTGACTCCTTTTCTCTTAAAAACTGGTTTCAGTCAAACCGATATTGGGGCGATCCAAGGCGGTATGGGCATGATAGCAACTATGGTGGGAGTTTTATTAGGTGGTTCCCTGTTAAGTCGTTGGGGAATTAATCGATCGCTCTGGATATTTGGTGTCTTGCAAGCTGTTAGTAATTTAGCCTATTTTATTTTAGCAAATTTAGGGCCAAATTATCCTTTTATGGTCTTAGCTATTAATATTGAAAACTTCTGCGGCGGCTTAGTCACTGCCGCTTTTGTGGCTTTTTTAATGAGTCTTTGTAATGCTCGTTTTACCGCTACTCAGTTCGCCCTTTTATCAAGTTTAATGGCCTTTAGTCGCGATATTTTAGTAGCCCCCGCAGGAGTTTTAGCTGAGGCGATCGGTTGGCAGTGGTTCTTTTTAATCACGGTAATTGCCGCTTTACCTGGGTTAGCTTTATTGCCTTTATTTGCTCCTTGGCAAGAGCAGAATTAGGCTAATTTATGAGCTAGGAAATGATAATTTATTCCTCCGATTTCACTCGCATAACTACTAAAGTCATATCGTCGCTACTGTCATTTCCCAACCCAGTAAAAGCGGCAACTTTCCCAAATAAATATTCTAGAATCTGTTCGGGATCGGTGTACTGTTGACAGGCTTCTTTAACTGCCGATAGCCAATTTTTCTGCTCAAATCTTTCCCCTTTCGAGTTAACTGCATCGGTAAAGCCATCGGTATAATAAATCAGCGTATCTCCCGCTTCTAATTGCACTTGGGCATCATCATAGATAGAATCGGCCTCTAAACCAACTAATGTCCCTTCCGTGTCGAGAGGCTCTAACTCTGCCGTTTTGGCCCGCCACCAGAGGGTGGGATAATGGGCAGCATTACTGTAGCCAAGACGGCGCGTCAGGGGATCATACTCGGAATAAAATAATGTCACGAAACGATGAGAATTATCCAGATCGGCATACATAACCCGATTGAGATGACGCAAAATCTGGGCCGGGGAGTGACGATTTAACACTTCCGCTCGCAACATTCCCCGGGTCATGGTCATCAATAATCCTGCTGGGACACCTTTACCCATGACATCACCAATGACTATACTCCAAGGAGCGGTACTAGCTTCCATTTCCGCCTCCCTTGCCGGTTTAAATTGATCGTAGTTGCAGGGGATAAAATCATAATAATCGCCACCAACGCGATTAGCCGTTTTACAGTGGGCTGCCAATTCTACCCCCTGAATTTTCGGACATTGCCGGGGTAAAAGACGATTTTGGATTTCGGAAGCGATTTCTAACTCTCGATCCTGACGTTCCTTGGCCCGTAATTCCAGCGTTAATTCATTATTAGCTATAGCCACCGCCGTTTGATCGGCCACTAGCTGCAACAGTTTACGACGGGTGGGTGTCCAACCATAATCGGGATCGCGACTGAAAACGTATAAACGTCCCCGCTCACTATTTTTTACCAAAACAGGTGTACTATATACCTGCGTACCCTGTCCGAGAGTTTGCCGGATTTTATGGTCGAGACTATCGAGAAGCGATCGACTATTTCTGTTCTCAAGTGCCGGTTCTTGGTTTAATTGTCGGATAATTGCCTCTAATTGTCGGCGTAGTTCCCCATTAATTTGATTATCTTGGCAATGGAGTTGATCGAGCGCCACTTGACCGTTATTTTTGCTCAAAATCAATGCCCCTCCCTCCGCATCTGCCACTCGTGCGGCCATCAAGGGGGTAAGATCGAGGAATTGGTTTAAATTATTGAAACTCCGCAGGGCAAACCCGAGGGAACTTAAGAGATTTTGAACTTTGTTTTGTTCGCGATATAAACTGGCGACTAACTCTTTTAAGGCTAAAATCGGCTTGATATCGGCACTTTGATCGCCCATATTGACAGTAGGAGTGTTGAGGGTGTCGCTCGGTTCCGGCTCAGAAAGCATAAAATGATTTTTGTGGCGGTGACATGATTATAGCTAGATAGTCATTGGGTGATGACCTGTTTAAGTCTAACAGTATAGTGGATCTTTTCGTGACTGCCACAATTTCACCCTGATGTTTTACTATTTCTGTTTTTTGACGCTCCCCGCTCTAAAGAGACGGGGATTCTTCGTTCATTGAGTCTCCGTTAGCAAGCAGGATTTCTCCAACCAACCAAGAGGGAACCTCTCCCGAAGCGTTTAAAGTTTGCGTGCGCCCCACGCTACTTAATCCCTTTTGCAAGATGTTTAAAGCGGCGTTTCTATCTCGACAATCTGTGTATCCACAATGAGGACAAAC
>VYLV01000004.1_pt1 | contig 31758 bp, 26 predicted proteins | sample 5114191 | NCBI WGS metagenome assembly VYLV01 (sample SAMN12291782, study PRJNA351875) | freshwater metagenome | isolation source: freshwater lake | place: USA: Michigan, Little Long Lake | collected 2013-08-08 | reverse complement strand
CATCATTAGAAAAGTAATTCCTGATGTCATTGACCAGGGAATAAAGGGTTTGCCGTTTAATCCGCTCCGTGCTTGACCCACTACGAATGACTAAGCTTTCAGACTTTTAAGTAATTTTGAGTAAGTTTAGTTGAGCGGTGAATCAAGTCCTTGTTTAGAGGGAAACCCCTGATAAATTTAAGATTGCGTTGGAGGCAAAAATGAGAGAAATTTCGGAGCATCCGGTCAACGGGGACTATTATCGGGCATCTTTTGCCATTGTTGTTCTTGGCAGCCTAGCTAGGTAGGGAGTTATGAGGGAAATATTGCTGGTAGAAGACAGCCAAATGCAACGGGAACTGATCTGTGATTTACTCCGCAATAGCGGCATTAAGGTCACGATCGCCACGGATGGGGTGGAAGCCCTCGAACATATTCAGAGAGCCAATCCGGATCTCGTCGTCCTCGATATCGTCATGCCCCGCATGAATGGTTATGAGGTGTGTCGTCGTCTCAAGTCGGATCCAAAAACCAAAAATGTCCCGGTGGTCATTTGTTCCTTGAAAGGGGAAGTCTTTGATCGCTATTGGGGCATGAAAATCGGAGCCGATGCCTACATTGTCAAGCCCTTTGAACCGATTGAGTTCATTTATACCATTAAACAACTGTTGCGCCGATAAAATCGCCCTCACTGGGGACAGTCTAGCTATGGCATAGGTCAAGACAGCTAAAAACGCCGCCCGAATTATTAGTTGCAAGAGAACTAAACTCATGCTTAACAACGCCGATTCTTTTACTGGTAACGCTCAAAATATCGCCCCCGATAATCAGGAATTAAAAACTCCCGTCGGTGAACTGTACTTGCGATTTTATCTACCCTCTCAGGACGAGTTTGCCCTTAGTGCCGTGGGAATTTGCGAGGTAATACAGCAACCACTCGATCGCATTACCCCCATTCCCAATGCTTCACCCTTGCTCCTCGGCACGATCAATCTCCGGGGTCAAGTGATCTGGGTGGCGGATCTCGGGCAATTTTTGGGGGATAGCAGCCGCTTAAACACCGATCGAGCCGAAATTCCCATAATTGCGCTTGAAGAAGAGGAAACGATCCTCGGTTTAGCGGTGGAACGTTTGGGAGATATGGAATGGCTCGACCCAGATCAACTAGGTAGTGCCGCCAGTATTCCCGATCAGATCGCCCCCTATGTGCAGGGAGAGTGGATTCTGGGCCAAGAATCAAAAAAAACCTTAAGACTACTCGATCATCTGGCCATACTCCGTTCTGCCCGTTGGGCGGCTTAAAACCTCAAAAAAATAGCAGAATAGGATTTATAGCAATTCTTTCTTAAAACTACTAACTACTTGATTTAACTTTACTAGGGGAGGGGCAAATGCCGTCAGGGACAGAATACGCAAAACTCTATAGAAAGGCTAACACCGCCTATTGCCAGGGCAACCTTGAGGATGCCGCCGTCATTGTCGAAGAGATGACCAGCAAGTATCCCGAGGATGTCAATGTCATACTTTTACAGGGTCACATTTATCTAGGACTACAACAATACAGATTGGCTGAGGAACGTTACGAAACAGTGCTGCAATTGGCTAAAAATTCTCCCAATGGCTCCGATCTAGTCGATTATGCCCAGCGTGGTCTCGATCAGATTCGGCAATTGGGTTTTGAGGCCGAGGAGGGAGATTTTACGATCGCTGCTACGGAAAGCATTGTCTACAGCGAGGCAGCTTTCGATCTAGGTCAAGGTTTTAACCATTCTCGCTCCAGGAAGTCGCAAGGGGCTGACCCCGATGGACAAAATAAAGAGCTGGATTGGAATAGTAGTCTTTTCAATGAGGAGGATCCCGGCGAGCCTACGGTAAGTAAAGTCCATTCCTATGACGATGATTTTGAGGAATCGGAGGAAACCGCCTTTAGTTCCCCTAACCTGGCGGGCACTGGCTCTCACGGTTCCCAGTGGTCTAGCGATTCGGCGGAGGGGGAAGCCCCTTTCCCCTTTTTAGAAGCGGCGGAGATTGACTCGCTGGAGGAAGGGTGGGACGGTGAGCTAGGGTCAACGGGAGAAGCCACTTTTATGGTTTCCTCTGATCTGGGAGGAAATCCCCTCACCGGCAGAGATCAGGAGTTATCCTATAGGGATACCCTAGAAGAAAGCGCTTTTGCCATTGACCCGGAATCGACCCGCCCACAAGGGGCAAAAACTGGCCGAGTCACTCAAAAAAGATACGAGGAGGAAGACACCGGAGATTTTGGGGAATCAGAACTCAATGATGAGGATTTAGACGGTTTTTCCCCACTGGCTCTGACGGATACGGTTGAAGGACTGGGGGACTGGGAGCTATTTACCCTTTCGGGGGGGGAAGCTTTGAGTGGTGGTTTTCTCCCCGAACCCAGTGCGGGCCTTAATGCCAGTTCTGGTGTGGGAGAGCCTAGTTTTAATCCTTCTCGTCTAAAAACCCCCAATGACAAAAGAGATAGTCATCTTACCCATGCTTCCGATCTCTTGCTCAAGCCAGTGGTGGAAGTCGCTCCGGACAAATTAGGCTTTTTTGTCAACGCTTCTTTAGGCAAAAAACAACTAATCCTAGCGGCTTTAGCGGGTATTACCCCTGTGATCATAATTTTTGCCGTTAGTACCACCTCTTGGCTTTCTACGCTCTTGGCTGCCAAACCAGCCCCGAATAGCCGGGCAAAAACCGAAAAGGTTGCCCCCAAACCGGCCCCAAAACCGCCAGCCTCAGCCAGTCTTTCCCCCTTCAGTCAACCGGTACTAACCATGATGTTATTAACCGGACTGGGAACCCTGGCCCTGACTTGGCTAGGCCTACAGTTGCTAATTAGTCAGATTAAGCGCAGTCTCAACGATCTGCAAAGCCAATTCGATCATCTCTCGGAAGGTAATTTTAACGCTAAAGCGACGATCTACTCGGAAGATGAATTCGGTCAACTGGCCAATCGTTTCAATCAGATGGCTCAGGTGGTGGTAGTTACCACCACGGAAGCCCAACGCCGCGCCGCCGAAACGGAACGGGAACGGGAAGACTTACAACGGCAAGTAATTCGACTTCTCGATGATGTGGAAGGAGCAGCTCGGGGAGATCTGACCGTGGAAGCGGAGGTAAGCGCCGATGTTTTAGGGGCGGTGGCCGATGCTTTTAATTTGACTATCCAAAACCTGCGCGAAATTGTCCGACAGGTGAAAAAAGCGGCAAAACAGGTGAATCAAGGCAGTACCAATAGTGAATCTTTCGCCCGCAATCAGTCTAGCGATGCCCTGCGGATGGCGGAGGAATTGGCCGTCACCCTTAATTCGGTACAGATGATGACCGACTCAATTCAACGGGTGGCAGAAAACGCCAGAGAAGCCGAAGAAGTCGCCCGCACTTCCTCGATTACCGCCCTGAAGGGGGGCGATTCCGTGGAAAGAACCGTGGCGGGAATTCTGCAAATCCGCGAGACTGTATCAGAAACGGCGCGAAAAGTCAAGCGTTTGGCGGAAGCTTCCCAGGAAATCTCGAAAATTGTCGCGGTAGTCTCTCAGATTGCCTCGCGGACCAATTTATTGGCTCTTAATGCCTCGATTCAAGCGGCGCGAGCAGGAGAGGCGGGCCGCGGTTTTGCGGTTGTGGCCGATGAGGTGCGTCAGTTGGCCGATAGAGCCGCTAAATCTCTTAAGGAAATTGAACAGATCGTTTTACAGATTCAATCGGAAACGGGTTCGGTAATGACGGCGATGGAGGAAGGGATTCAACAGGTGATCGATGTCACCGAGCGCTCGGAACAGGCGAAGAAGTCCCTAGAAGATATTATCCAAGTTTCTAACCGCATCGATACGCTGGTGCGATCGATTACCGCCGATACGGTTAAACAACGGGAAAATTCCCTCAATGTCGCCCAAGTTATGCAGTCGGTGGAGTTAACCGCTCAGGAAACTTCCCAAGAATCCCAACGGGTGGCCGGTTCTCTGCAAAAACTGGTGAGTATCTCCCGGGAGCTGCTTTCTTCGGTAGAACGGTTTAAGGTAGACTCAGAGGATGATCGATAATCGGTGAGCGGTAATCGGTGGGTTATTGATTAGCCGCTATCGCTCAAGATTGACCGCTAGAGTGAGTAAAGTTATGCCTAAACTTAGTCTCTGCATGATTGTCAAAAATGAAGCCGAAAATCTCCGGCGCTGTTTGGATAGCGTTAAAGGGGTGGTGGATGAGATGATCGTTATGGATACGGGTTCGACCGATGATACGATTGCTATTGCTCAAAGTTACGGTGCCATAGTTCCTAGCTACGATTGGCGGGGTAATTTTTCCGATGCCAGAAATGAGGCTTTAAAATATGTTACTGGCGATTGGATTTTAGTCCTTGATGCTGATGAGGAATTAAATCCCGCTATCGTAGCGAAAATGCGTCGGGCAATGGAAAAAGAGGAAAATTTAGTGATTAATTTAATCCGCCATGAAATCGGAGCCGTACAATCACCTTATTCTCTAATTTCGCGGCTATTTCGCCGACATCCTCAGGTCACTTTTACCCGTCCCTATCACTCAATTATTGATGATAATGTGGCTATTTTATTAAAAAAAGAACCTGGTTGGAAAATAGTTGAACTGCCAGAAATTGCTATCTTTCACTACGGTTACACCGTCGATAAAATAGCCAGCTTAGATAAGTTTGAACGGGCAAGAAAAGCGATGGAGGGTTTTTATCAGCAACATCCCCACGATCCCTATGTGTGTAGTAAATTGGGAGGGTTATATCTGAAGATTGGCAGGGATAAAGAGGGTTTTAAGCTGCTCAAACATGGTTTAAAATGCCATGGCTCTAATCCTCATATTTTATACGAGTTATATTATCATCTCGCTAATTATTATTATTCAGTGGAGGAATTTAAGCAATCATGCGATCATTTTGTTAAAGCGATTAAGCAGCCAATTTTAGATAAGTTAAAACTGGGTGCCTATAATAATTTAGGTGGGTTATTATACGAAGCAGAAAAATACGAAGCGGCCTTATCTATCTTTGAGAAAACCGTAGAAATTGATCCTAGCTATGCCGATGGTTACTATAATTTAGGACTGGTTCTCAAACAACTGCACCGGCTACCAGAATCGATTAAAGCTTATAAAAAAGCTCTCAAGTTAAACCCCGATAATCCCACTATTTACCAAAATCTAGGGGTTGCTTATATAGTTTTCGGTAGTTATAATGAGGCGATCGAGATTTGGCAAAAAGGCCTACAATTATTGAAAGATCAGGGTAATTTCTCTCGCGCTGAAATGCTGCAAGAAACCCTAGAAGCTCTGGGAGCAAGTGTATTGAATGATGAACAGTAACTGTTCACTGTTGTTGCGAAGATTGGGAGCAGCCACTGTACTAAAATTCTCAATAGGCAGTTAAAATGCAGTACATCTGATTGCTAAAACCCTGTCTAGTCAAATCCTGTGAGGATTTTTCCGAATTAATTGTTAATAGGATTATCGAGGAGTTAGACGCTGAAGACTTAGGGGTTTTGATAGAAATTATCAAGAGATAATTGCTGCCGTGTAATTGACCTTGACAAGAAATGCTATAATTTCCTAGCAAGAGGGGAATTTAATCTCCCTCAGGGTTGCCATCGCACAATTTTGTCGGTTGCTGGTTCTCGTCAGCTTGTCTGTCAAATATACCAATTCTATTTTGAATCGGTGCTGTTATGTCAAGATTCAATATTTCTGGCTGCAACAGAACTGGAAAATCAAATAATCTATTCCCTAAAATCTTCTTACCTTAGACAAAAATAATGAAATTCGAGGAAATCCAAGAGATTCTTAATCGGCAACTGCTCAAGCTTGAGAATCGCTGTCTCAATGACACAGAACAATTATTGTTGCGAGGACTTTGGCAGAAAAAAACCTATCAAGAAATTGCCCAAGAAAATGGTTATAGTAGCAGCTATCTTGCCAATGTAGTTGCGCCAGGACTCTATGATAAAGTCTCGCAACTGATCGGTTCTCCGATCAATAAGAAAAATTTTTTATCTAGACTACAATCTCATTGTACCAACTCCACATCGCTTCAGTATTGCGGTAATGAATATCCCCAGAATGAGCGTCCAGAATACCCCGATGCTCCTGTTCCCTATAATTCTTATTATTATCTAAAACGAACAAAACTTGAAGCAAAAATTATCCAGGAAATCGGTCAATCTGGGTCGTTAGTACGCATTAAAGCGCCCAAAAAATGGGGAAAAACGTCTTTATTATTAACAATTTTAGAGGCTTGTCAACAACAATTCGGTTATCAAATTGTTAGTTTAGATTTACAAAAAGCAGACCAAGACATCATCGCAGATTTTAACAAGTTCTTACGCTGGATCTGCCGTAATTGCGCTCGGCAGTTGAATTTAGAAGCCAAATTAGATGATTATTGGGATGAAGATATAGGAATTAAAATGAGTTGGACAATTTATTTTGAAGAGTATATTTTACAAGAGATAAAACAGCCACTGGTATTGGCTTTAGACGAAGTGCATCGAGTCTTTGAACATCCGAAAGTAGCGGAAGATTTTTTACCTTTAATCAGAGCTTGTTATGAAGAATCTAAGCGATCTCCCCTGTGGCAGAAATTACGTTTAATTATTGTTCAATCCACAGAATCTTATGTTTCTCTGCGATTAGAACAGTCTCCTTTCAATGTGGGATTACCTATAGAGTTACAGGGTTTTGGTCAAGAACAAGTGGCAGAATTGGCCAAAAAATATCAATTAAATCAATTAGCCACCAACGAAATTCAACAATTGATCGACTTAGTGGGGGGACATCCTGCCTTGATTCATTTAGCGATTTATCATCTTAGCCAAGAGCAAATCAGGATTGAAGATTTAATCAAATCAGCAACTACATCAACGGGGATTTATTCCTCTCATTTACAGCTTCACTGGGTTACTTTACAAAAACAACCCGAACTTGCCGATGTTTTTCAACAGATTTGTCAAGGGAATCAACCAATAATAGTCGATCCAATTATTGCTTATAAACTTAATAGTATGGGTTTAATTAAACTCAGAGAAAATCAAGCAATTGTCAGTTGTCAGTTGTATCAAAAGTACTTTAGAAGTCAATATACTGGTTCAGTTTAAGATAGCGATCGCTCAAGCCAATCAGTATTAAATATCGTCTGATAAATCCGATTATGAACGTCCATTTTACCATGGCGTTTTACCACTAATCCAGATAAAAATAACTCAGGTAAATAGGGATTGTTATCAATATGTATTGCTTCTTGATGGAGGATTTGTCGATACAAGGTTAATAATTGGGGTCGGTTTGGACTTTGAAGAAGGCGATCTTGAATGGTTTTTAAATGTTCAGGTTGATCCTGCATCTCCCAATCTTGAATAATTTTTTCTGCTACTAACTGAGCTAACCATTGTTCTTCTTGATTAGAGGGGATTGGCTGCTCACTATCCCGCATCAGTTGACAGAGTTTTTGAGTTAAGAAAGGTTGCCCTCCCGTCCAGCTTAAGACTTGTTTGAGCATTGTCTGAAGATTACTAACTTTTTCTGTTAACCCATATAATAAAGGTTGGGCTTCGTGTTCTTTAAAACTTGCTAATTCAATAGCGTTACCAATATTAAAAGGTGTTTTCTGGGGGTCAGTAATTAAAGCTGAAGGTGTGGTAGCACCAAAAAAGGCAAAAGTTAGCTCTTGAAATTGAGGTTGAATCGCTCTCTGGTTATAAAAAGAACGAATTAAAGCAAAAAAGTCAGAGACATCAAATTTTAACCCTAAAATGCTATCAATTTCATCAATAAATATAACAGTCGATTGTCTAGATTGCCGCTGATTAAAATTGTTATTAACTAGAAGAAAATTTTCTATAAATTGTCCTAATCGTTGTACAGGAGGCAGGTCTAATTGTTCACTCCACCAAGCTTTAAAAGGTTTCAATTGTTTTATTAATCCAAAACTGCGGAGCAGATCAACGGCTAATCCTTTATACCATTGTTCGGGGGTAATATTGTCTGTTCCTAGGCGAGTTAAGTCAATGACTGCACATTTAATTCCCTCCTTTTGTAATTGGCTCATCATCCGTACCATTAAGCTAGATTTTCCCATTTGACGTGCATTTAAAACATAGCAAAATAGACCTTGTTTGAGAGCTTTATAAAGATTGCGATCAGCTTGTCGAACCACATAATTCGGTGCATCCATCGGTAAACTTCCCCCCACTTGATAGACAAATTTGGGGGGTTGTTCAGCACTTTTAAGCAGGTCATTTTCAAAGATAAGTTCTGCTTGAGTTGCTTTCAGTACCTCTAAAGTATTTGTGAGTTCTTTAGTGCGTTCTTGCACTCTTTGTTCTAAGGTTTGATAGAGTCTTGAGTTATCAATAGAGATAGCAGCTTGAGCCGCTAAAATGTTTAATAGTTCTACTCTTTCATCAGTAAATGCACCTGTGGTTAGATTATTTTCTAAATAAACAATTCCTTTTATTTGACCTTGATTGAGTAAAGGGGTACAAAGAATGGATTTAGTTTGTTTTGCAACAATGTAAGGATCAGTTGTAAATTGACCTGATAAAGTGGCATCGTTTACAACGATAGTTTCTTTTGTGCGAGCCACATAATAAATAATTTTAGTGGGTAAAAGAGGAATTGAGTTATCATGGTCGATAGATTCTATGGGAATTGACTGTAAGATATTAATAGTTTCTTGATCAATTGTGCCTTGAGCTTCAATAACCCAATTTTCTTCCTTTTCTAAAATCAGACAACCTTTCTGAGCTCCTGCATTTTCAATGACAATTTTCATTAAATTTGTTAGGAGATTTTCCAGTTTAATTTCTCCAGAAATTGCTTGCGAGGCTTTGAGAATAGTGGTTAAATCAAGAACTTCTCCATCATTTCCAGTGGTAGAGATAGTGGTACTTAATCCCTTAGATTTGTTTTGATTGCTGATGCCTAACAAATATTGAGGGTATTCTTCTTCTAATTGTTTAACTTTAGCTTTTGCACCCCAACGCACATAACAATGATAAGCATTTCTGAGATATAATTTCCCGATTTCTTCTCTACCTAAAGTAAAATAAAATTCAGAGGCACGTTCATAAGCTAAAGCCTCTTCATGGATAAATTCATATTTTTTTGCTCCCTGAATTGCTTTTTCATAAAATTCTTGAGCTTCCCAGTTTTTGCCTAAGACTCTGGCCTTTTCTGCTGCGACTAGATCATATTTGTGTTGGAAGTTTTCTGGACAGTGACTAGCATAATTCTTCAGGTGGTTTAAATTTCTATTAATTTGTTTAAATAATTCTTTTTGTTGCTCTCTATTACAACTAGGATAATAGGCAAGATGAGAAAGGGAGAAGAAAAAAATATGGTGTGGTTTGCCGATAAAGCCGACAATCGCTATCAGATATTTATCTGCATACTGACTATTATTAAAAGCCTCGACATAATCTTTTAAAAAATAATTAATAAACATTTTGCCAAAATAGTAAATAAACAACAACCATTGATGATTATTTTTGGTAAAATCTTCTATATACTGTGCTTCTTGATCTTGGGATTGACCAATTAAAATAAAATATTTAGGTCGATCAATACCGATCAAATTAACAACCATATTGCTGCATATTTCTGTATAGTTACGAGAATAATCAAGGTTGAGAGATTGAATTAATTGGCTACATTTGTAATAATCTTGCTCTAATTCTTTTAAATTACCTCCTCCGAAAAATTTGATTAAGCAATAATCTAAAGCCAGGTAAGAAACATATTCATTATTCCCCACATTGACAAGTTTTTGTAAACTATTCAGTAAGTCTTCTAAGATTATTTTTTGATTAATATGCTCTTTCCAATACATAATAAAACCATAATACTCATGAATAATAAAAGCCTCTATTTGCGTTATATTATCCTTTTCTAAGAAGGCCATAGATAGTTTTCCAAACTGATAACCAAAATCAAAGTCTTCTATAGTTCCACATAAAAGCACTCCATAGAGACTATAAGTAGCGGCGGCCTGAGAAGGATTGTTATAATTAAGGCAAAAATTAAGCTGAATTAATACAACTTCAACAAATAATGCAAAATTTGTTGTCGCTAAAGCAGTTGTAACCTTTTGCATTACTGAAATAGCGGCAAGTTTATAAGGATCGGTCATTTTCGGTAAGTCAACTAAGTCTTCAACTTTTTTATCTTGTAATAGTAATTTCAAGGATTTGGTTTGTTGCTTAATTTTGTTTTTGATTTTTCTCTCAGTGACACCTTTTTGATTTTGGTCAAGCTTGATTCCCAATTGTTCTAAAGCAATAAGTGCGACATTAATAGCTATATCTGGCCGAAATTGAGCGTAATAGGACAAGATTTCTAGTTCATAAATTTTGACTCTATCAAAAATGTTAGTCACTTTTTCTAAAACATCTGTAGATAGCTCTTTCATTCGCTCCCACTGTGTATTCTGGTAGAGAGTTTCTAACAATTCTATCTGAATTTCTAACGTTAACTGATAGTGATTTTTCCAGCTATTATTCCCTAACAACGCTAAACTTGCTTCTAAAAATCTTAAGGCAACTCCATAAGCGGTTGAAGCTTTTGCTTTTTTCGCTGCTTGAAGATTTAATTTAGCTAACTCATTTTTTTCTGATTGTTTAGTGATTAAAGTAGCTCCCTTATTAAAGTGATTAACAATATCAAAAAGGTGATTGTGTAAATCATCTTCTTGAATATTTTTGAGGAGGAGACGGCCAATCTCTAGATGAACTTCTCTTTTTTCTTCCTCGGAGATAAGAGAATAAGAAGCTTGTTGTACTCGATCATGTAAAAATTTATAACAGACAGATAAAGAATTTTCAGCCCGGTTGTTTGATAATTCTTCTAAATCTAACAGCAAAGGAACTTTATAGTTATTGTCTAGGGGAATAATCAAGCCCATATCAAGGGCAGACTGTAATTCTCTAGCCGTGAGAATTTGAGATTTCTGGTTGATCAGAGCCAGAATTTTTAAGTTAAATTCATAGCCAATACAAGCAGCTAATTTGAGAACCTGTTGAGTTTGATAATCTATTTCTTTGATTTTATTGACCATCAATTCAATGACATTATCGGTGAGCGATACCTTTTCAATTTGTTTTATATCCCATTGCCAATAACCTTGGGGATTATCTTCTGAGTTTAAAAAAGATTGACCGATGTTAAATCTTAATAACTTTTCTTGGTATAAGGAATAGAGAAGTTGACTGAGGAAAAAAGGATTTCCATTTGTTTTTTTGAAAATTAATTTAGCTAAAGGTTTTGTCAATTCTGTTGAACAAATCAGGGTATCAGCAATTAATTGATTAACATGATTTATTTTGAGGTGTTTAAGGATAATTTGGTTAATTGTGACTTTTGCTTGCTGAATTTTTTCTAAAGTCCGTCTTAATGGATGAGTTGAACTGACTTCATTATCTCGATAGGCCCCTATCAAGAGACAATATTGAATATCTGAATCTGAAATTAATTGTTCAATTAAATTCAAAGAAGGTAAATCTGCCCATTGTAAATCATCAATAAAAATAACTAATGGATGCTCTTTTGTTAAAAAGACATTTATAAATCTTTTAAATACTCTATGAAATCGATTTTGATTTTCAGTTTTACTAAGTGTTTCAACGGGATGCTGTTGTCCAATGATTTTGGCAACTTCGGGGATTATCTCAATAATAATTTGTCCATTACCATCTAAAGCTTCTAACAATTTTGTTTTCCAGTTTTGTAGAATAACTTCCGGTTCACTCAAAACTGTATATATTAAGTCTTGAAAAGCTTTAGCAATCGCTGAATAAGGTATGTCTCCCTGTAATTGCTCAAATTTACCCCGAATAAACTGGCCTTTTTGTTCTGTAATCGGTTTGTGAATTTCATTGACTAAAGCAGTCTTGCCAATACCTGAATAACCAGAAATGAGAATTATTTCTTTTGTTCCCTGAATAACTCGCTCAAATGTTGTCAACAGTTGAGTAATTTCTTGTTCTCGACCATAAAGTTTTTGGGGAATCTGAAACTTTTCAAAAATTTCCAGTTTTCCGAGAGAAAAGGGCAATATTTGTCCTTGAGACTGTAACTGGTTCAAGCAGGTTTCTAAATCTGCTTTGATTCCCCAAGCACTTTGATATCTTTCTTCTGGCGTTTTCGCTAATAATTTGATAACTATATTAGAAATTGCTAAGGAAATATCTGAAGTGATTTCATGAGGGGGTAAGGGATGTTGTGCGATATGGCAATGAACTAACTCCATTGGGTCAGTTGTTTCAAATGGACGTTTATTAGTTAAAAGTTCATAAAAAGTTACCCCCAGACTATAAAAATCACTCCGATAATCGAGTTTTCTATTCATTCTTCCGGTTTGTTCTGGGGCAATATAAGCTAATGTTCCTTCTAATTGATAGGGAGAACAAAAGGTTTGAATTTCTTGAGATAAATGAGTAGCAATTCCAAAATCAATAATTTTAAGTTTTTGAGTTTGCCGATTATAAACAATGTTAGATGGATTAATATCTTTGTGAATAATATTAGCGTTATGAATGGCCGCTAATCCCTCTGTTATCTGAATGGCAATGGTTAAAAATTCTTCTGGACTTAATTGACATTGAGATAATAATAAATCTAAAGATTGCCCACCAAAATCTTCCAAAAACATGATGAAACTATTCTCATGTCTTTGTAAATCATAGGACTTAATGGTATTATCTACCTTTAAAGAGGAAGTAATTTCATATTCCTGTTTGTAGCGTGTAAGGTCTGAAAAACTTGGATAATTTTCTTTAAGAATTTTCAGAATAGTAGGTTGATTATCTGGCTGTGTAGTTCCTCGATAAACTAACGTTTTGCTACTTTCATATATTTTTTCAAGGATCTGGTAGTTAGTCACCATAATATTTTAACCCAGTAAGCCATAGTATAAGCCCATGGTAAAAGTTTAACACTTATTCTATGGCTAGGCTAGGTCTTGTGATCGGTATTTAATTAGGTACAAGTTGTGGGAAGATAAGGAACTGGTGGAAAGGGATCGCTAACTGTTTCCTGTGGGTTGTTCACATCTACCTTGCTTGTTAACCATGCACGTGGGACATGATTTAAATTAATATTCTCGGCACTGGGTTTAGGAGGATAGGGCAATGTCATAATAAAGTAAGGCCCTTCTTGTTTAACAGAAGGTTGAGGAATTTCTTGGAGACTTCCTTCAAAGGTATCCCATTTGACTTGGATGAGAAAATACTTGATTTCTTCCTGATCAAAAATTGCTCCAAAACTATGATCGGGAAACCAAGGTTCTAACAAATCTTTTCTTTGTCCTGTTAGTAACTTTACCATATTTATATAAGTCTGACTTTGGCGTTCAAAATCATTGTTCTTAAAGTCGAGAAATATCCGCCGTATTTGTTCGGCCTCTTCCTTTTCATGTTCTAGCCAAGAAATAGCTACGAGTTGAGCCAATTTTTTGCACTGTTTTAGAAGTCGATTATAATAGTTATGTGTAGTCCTTCCCCCATATGAATGTGACGCATGGGAAGCTTTATTGGTATGGGTACTAACAACAAAGCTGTGTAATTGCTTGAGACTTTGAGATGTAATCATGAGCAGAAACTCCTTTGATTTGAAGATTTGTTGAAACAATAGAGACGCTAAATGAGGGCTAAACTCCGTAAAAAAAGTTCTTTAAGATGCTAAACCATAAAATCGCTGAGGATTTTCCCAAACGATTTTTCTGACTATCTCCTGAGATAAGTTGTCTTCAAGTCCTATAACTTTTTTTACCCCATCAGCCTGATGATCCATGTGAGGATAATCAGACCCGAAGATTAAGTTATCAGAACCGATAAAATCAATGATCTGAGGCAAATAGGGTTCAGAAGGTTCCACCGCAATGTAACATTGACGGCGAAAATATTCCGATGGTAGTAATTTTACCCGATCTTGGACTTCCCAATGTAAATTTTTGTATTCTTCGTCAAGCTTCCATAACCAATAGGGAAGCCAACCACACCCGGACTCTAGAAACGCCACCCTCAGCCTCGGATGACGTTCTAACACCCCCCCTTCAATTAAGGCTAATAGTGCCATCATTTGTTCCATCGGGTGAGAACAAGCATGAAGCGCAAACCGACTATTAAATCGCTCGGCACCAGTGGTGGGTAAGCGGCTATGAGTGCCTTCATGAATTCCTACAGCCATGTCTAAATCCTCGCAGGCCGCCCAAAAGGGTTCATAGGCTGGATCGCTCAAAATTCTGCCTTTAACGGGGTTAGGGCGCAAAAAAACCGCCTTCCAGCCCAAGTTTGCGCTGCGGTGTAGCTCTTTGACCATATCTTCGGGATCATGTTGATTGACTGCAGCGACTCCTTTCAGTCTAGCCGGGTCATAGCTACAATATTCTTCTGATAACCATCTATTATAGGCACGGACAAAAGCCCCCATCACTTCGGCGGGTAGGCTATCAATGGCAAATAACCATAGTCCGTAAGTAGGATAAATAAAGGCCCTATCTACCCCCATTTGTACCATTGCTTGAACATGGGACTCTGGGTTATAGCGGTTGAGATAAGCGTGGGGATGAGCTTGCATCATCTGCTTATTCCCTTCTGCTTGGACTTGTGGGGAGATTTTTTGACTAATCGGTTCTCCTTTGATTTTCATGTCAGCAGAAGGAGCAAATTCCCTAAATTTAGGTTCTAGGTATTGGCCCCACATTGCGGGGGGTTCAATGACATGGGAATCAGCATCAATAATTTTGTACCCGTTGAGCATAGCGATTTTTCGGCAATTTTCTACCTAGATTATATTTGATCGGGAAAAAGCGATCGCTTTTTTGAGGTTAATAACCATTACCACAACTCTCTGAAGGGGTTTTGAGCTTGACTCAACCTTCTAAGATACATATAATGTATGTATGACATTTGAATATGATCCCAGAAAAGCAAAAACCAACTGGCAAAAGCACCGTGTTTCCTTTGCAGAAGCTGAAATGGTGTTTTTTGATCCCCTCGCTATTCATGATCTTGATCCCGATTGTGTGACAGAAGAACGTTTTATTGCAGTGGGGATGGGAAACATGGGATCACTATTAGTGGTTATTTATACTTTGCGGGGTGAAGTCATTCGCTTGATTTCTGCTCGTCGTGCCACAAAACAAGAGAGAAAAACTTATGAGAAAGGAATATGATTTTTCTAAAGGAAAACGAGGGGCGCTCATTTCCTCTAAGGGAAAAACACGCATTACCATTTATCTAGATGATGAGATTCTAGCTTATTTTCGAGAACAGGCTGAAACCGCAGGAATGGGTTATCAAACCCTAATTAATGAGGCTTTAAAACAATATATCCAATCTCCTTCTGAGCGATCGCTCACTCAGTCCGATTTACGTCGTATTCTTCGGGAAGAATTATCAGCCCTCCAATAATGTTGCTTGTGATAGTTACAAGTTAGGCGATCGCTGTGTTGTTCTGAGGAATAGCGATCGCTTTTTAATTTTTTCTTGTCAAAGTTTAGTTAAACGGTAAGAGGGGTAATTTTGTAAAGATGTGCTAAATTGGAAGCTTTTTGTAGATCACCTTGACGAAGGGCTTCTCGGACATCATCTAATTTTTGAGCGTCTTCTAATGATAAATAGGGCGACCATCCTTCGGGAGTCTCAATCAGTTCTACTTCCACTTCAGCCATGTACTCTCCAATGTGGATGAGTTTAATGTGAGGCTTTTTTGTCATGGTTTTCTCCTTGTAAAATCACTTGACCAACGTGCTGGATCAGGTCTATAGGCAGTGACTAGAACAGCAGGCGATTCGGTATTCTTGGCTATACCCCAAACCACATGAACGGGTTTACCCTGACTATCTTTCTGTAAGACTAGCACACAACGCCCTTTAGGATATTCCGGGTAATCTTCGAGAATGACAGCTTCTCTAATACCTGTTATCACATCCCTTACCAGAATACCGTCATTTGCTAGTTCATCGTAGCCATGGGCTGATATTTTGACTTGCCCACGGGAAAGTAAAGCCAGAACTAATTGGAAGGTTATACTCATCATCTAATCATAGCATCTCTTTATTCAAGGAAGAAGGCGATCGCTGTCTGTTTTCAAGAATTGCGATCGCTTTTTTGCTGCCTTCTTTTCATCCTCTAAAATCGCTACAAGTCAGAGGATAAAAGGGTTTTGAGGATTTCAGATGCCCAATTAATTCATTAGTTCTACTTTCAGGGATGAGGTAGTCATACCATAAAGTGACCCTTTGAATCTAATATAAATCTAATATAAATCTAATATAAAAGTTAATATTCTGCTCAAAAAAACCTATTAGAAAAGTATTAGTTTTAGAGATTGCCATTACTCAAAATAAAACTTATTCTGGTATCAAAGGTGATTAAACAAATCACTTTTAGCCCAAAAGACAAGGCATTTTGCTTAAGGCATTATGGCTAACTCAAAAAATTCAGAAAAGGATTTTTGAGAACGTCTTAAGGGTATAAACAAACATACAACTATCAGAAGGAGAACACTTATGTCATTACTATACGAAGTAGAAAATCAATGGGGGGGCGATGATGCATCTTGGCATAATGGTGGTACATGGGTTATGGGTTGTCGCCCTCGTCAGAACCTTATTGCCATAAATATTAAGTCTGACGATGGGGGAAAAACTTTTCATGGCAATATGACCTATGCGAGAGAAGGACCGATTGGTTTTCGAGCTACTTTATCCGACGGCAATAATTATTTTGTTGAAAATCAATGGGGGGGCGATGATGCACCTTGGCATAATGGTGGCCAATGGATTATTGGTGGTCGATCTAAGCAAAATGTGGTTGAATTAAACCTACAATGTGATGATGATTATGATGGTACTCTAAATGGAACTGTGACTTATAATGGCGAAGGTCCAATTGGTTTTAAAGGGACGATGATCGATTGTTAAATTTAGTGTGATCGCCTTTCTCATCAGGTGTGTTACTTCGGTGACTCACCTTTTACCTATCTATAAAATATCCTATCCCAAAGCATTACATCCACATGGGAAAAGGATTTAATTCATCTTCCGTTAAAGCTTCTTTTAACCATCCCATGCTAACAGGAACATCATACAGTCTTCCTGTCCCTAAACGCTTCCACATATGACGCATTCCGGGGATAATTACCTTAGCTACCCTTAAACCAATATCAGGATGAGTCTGATCTAATACTAACATTTCCATCCCCTTTGACTCAACAATTCGCTGACACAATTTAACATCTTCTAATAAATCATCACTGGCTAATTGTAAATAATCATTACTTTTTTTCGGTATTATTTTACTATCGGGAACTAAATAAGATTGATTGCTTAACCTTGCCGTTTGCCACCATTTAACCGCCAAAGGATCCGCAGAAGGATTATAAATTGTTGTCCCATCGTCCTTAAAGGATAACACATTCGGTAAGATTTGATTAACCTCAGTTAACGCTCGACTAATGGCAATTTTAGGATCAAAATGCGCTCCATATCCTAATAAAATATCCTCCACTTCCCGCTCCTTTCTCGGACTAATAGCAGCAAAACAAGGGATATTCAAATCGCTAGTAATATCTAACACCCATAGCTCCCGATTTAACCCCTCATAATATTGCTTTAATTGCTCAAAATATGGCTCATCAAAGCTCTCTAAATTAACGGAAGGTTTAACTAATTGGTTATACCACCATAAAGCCACACAATCTCGTTCCACTAACTCCATAAATCCTTGTAAAATCGCTTCTTCTATCGTATTTCCTGCGGCGCATCCATTAGAATCTGCCCAACAATCTAAGGGTTCAGATTGAGAATAACCATAGTAACAATATCCCGTCGGTAAATACTTAAAATCTTGAGCAGTTAAAGACCATACAGGAGTCCAATCAATGATTCTAGTTTCATCAAAAGGTTCAGGGACTTTTTGAAACCATCCTTGATTATTCGCATTCCATTCTTCTCGATGTTGATATTGTTTTTCACTAAAACTCATACATTTGTTAGGATGAATAGGTTTATCTCCTAACTCTTGATAACTCGCTTTTTCTCTGATTTCATTCCCTTGAAAAACTCCCGAATACCGCTCAATAGCTTCACAAAATCCACTTGCTTTTGCTTGACTATCTGTACGGCCTTTTCCCGCACTTCTACCTCCAATATTTTGCCGTAAACTGGCTAAATCATCAAAGACGCTACGAAAATGATGTTTCGCTACATAAGTATGAACTAAAGCATTCCCTTGTATCTTATTTAATTCTCGCACAATTCCCGTAATAGGACTGATAAGATGTTGATAGGTTCTTAAGGTTTCTTCAGGAGAACAAAAACGATGTCCCCCATCACTGGTAAAAGCCTTTTTTCGATGTCCCAAAACCACAGGTAAAGGTGTTTTATTCAGAGAATATCCACAACTAGGACAGTTCGGACGTTTAACTAAAATATGCTCTTGAAATTGTAAATTTAAAGTATCATAAGTCATTAGTATTCCTTCTAAACGTTGATTTTTACCTTGAATAATCCATTTAAAAACCTCCATAGCCGTCATATTTAAAACTGTCTGCATTGTCGCTGAAGAAAACCCTAAAGGAGAAATTAAAGAAATCTTATTTTCTCTCTGTCTAATGATAAATTCCTCCACGGGACGATTATCTCGTAATCGTTGAGCCAAACAATGCCAACAACCAGTTTTATCGGGATAAAATAAGGGACCAATCCAGGCTAGGTTTCCTAGGGGATTAACTAATAACCAAGGCTTTTGCGAGACTAAAGCTTGTTGATTAATACTATCTAAATCAGGATGAAGATAATTATCGGTTAAAATAATGGTTAAATCCCCTTCATCTGCGACTTGAACTTGCAAGGAATTCAAAATATTGATCAAATCTTGCTGGGGAATTGAGCCTAGGCTTTTAACCGTAACCTTCAGAGATTGTAATCGTTCAAAAGCTTGGGATAGAGAAACCTGAAGATGATGGCATAAAATTGCTAAATTAGACGGCAATAATTCTTTTTTTTCTAACAAAAACCCTCGTTTATATAACTGAAAAATCGCTTTTTGAATTGCCAGACTATAATTAATAATCACTGCAAACGAATTAAAATTATTGGGATTAATCTCTTGATTTTGTAAAAATTCTAACTGAAGAATATCAATAATTTCATCAAGATTACGTTGACCATCAATTAATCTTACTAAACGATAATAAAGCGGCTCTTGGAAACAGATTGATTCTCGCTCAGATAGAAAAAATACCGTATTTGGTTCTAAGGTTTCAATTGAGTAGGCAGGATTCCAATCAAGCTGGTTGAACACAATTTTTACTCTCTTTTTAAGGGATAGTTAAGGTTGATTATATACCTATAATATAAGGTTGATAGCAGTTATCTTAATAGTGAGGTGCGAAGTTTTCGTTTTGGGGAACAGGGAGGGAGCAGCCCATTTATGCCAAAATATAAAAGCGATCGCTAAAAGTGATTAAATTTATTCAATATGATACCAAATCCGCTTTTAATAGCATGATTAACTCCCAATCCAACTTTAAAAACCCAGTTATGGATTGTTTACCCCTGCTCCGCAGCTCTGGCGCTCCCCAATCTCCTATATTTTAAACAGGATTTGGTATCAGACCCCTAATTTCTTCCCTGCCGGAAATTTCTCAATTTCTCGGAATAAATTTGAGTACCAAAATCAGGGTAAATAGCCCAAATATCAACTTAATAAAGTTTTAATAGACATTTAAGCCCTAATAGATTAATCTTACTTTTTTTAAAGCCGATATGCTGCCTCGCTAATCCTTTTAAGACTTGAAAACTTGGTATTCTGTCAGGGCTTGCCCGTGAGAGGGGTCAATTTTCAAGGATAATTTGTAACAGAGTGTTGAAAATTCCTTTAATCTTAGTCATGAGCGATCGCCCACCAGAACTAACCCTAGCCGACCAGGCCCCTGCCAACTACGAATGTCGCTCCTGCGGCTACGTTTACGACCCCAGCAAGGGAGATAGTAAAACCAACACTCCCGCTGGAACCCCCTTTGAGGAATTGCCAGAAACGTGGCGCTGTCCCGTGTGTGGTGTGCGTCGTTCCCAATTTATCAACATCGGAGCTAAAGATGCTCCTTCGGGATTCCAAGAAAATCTTAGCTATGGTTTTGGAGTCAACCGTCTCACTCCCGCACAAAAAAATATTTTGATTTTCGGGGCTTTAGCACTAGGATTTGTTTTCTTTATTAGTTTATATGGTTTAAACTAACTCAAGCACTCATTATCTTTAAATCTAACGGCTCTTATGAGCCTGTAACCCATCGGGTACAAACCCTAATCCGTCCCGATTCCTTGACCAATACCTCTGAACCATTGATGAGAAAACTGAAACAATTCGTAATAGTTCTAGCTGTAGCCTTTTTCTGCTTTAGCTGTAGTAATGTGCCATCCCTGAGCAATAGTCCTTGGCAAATCCTCACCCTCGACACTGACTCCACTTTTGCCGATATCGCCTTTACCGACGACCTGCAGCACGGTTGGTTAGTGGGAACCAAATCTACCCTCTTTGAAACCAGCGATGGGGGGAACAACTGGCAGCAAAAAGTCCTCAACCTTGGCGACGAAAAAGTTAGCTTTAGCGCCGTCAGTTTCCACAACCAAGAGGGTTGGATTGTCGGTAAACCCTCAATTCTTCTCCATAGCGAAGACGGGGGCAGCAGCTGGTCCCGTATTCTCTTAAGTGAAAAATTACCCGGTTCCCCCTACGGAATTATCGCCCTGAACGACAAAACCGCCGAAATGGTCACGGATTTAGGTGCTATCTACCGCACCAAAGACGGGGGCAAAACTTGGCAAGCTTTAGTGGAAGGTGCTGTGGGTGTGGCCCGGACAATTGTTCGTTCCCATGATGGTAAATATGTGGCCGTTTCCGCACGCGGGAACTTTTATTCCACTTGGGAACCGGGGTCAACAGAATGGCAACCCCACAATCGTCTTTCTTCCCGCCGCTTACAAAAAGTCGGTTATGGTGAAAAAGGGGAACTGTGGGCCCTGGCCCGGGGTGGTCAACTACAATTTACTAGCCCCAATGATCTCGATACATGGGAAGATAAGGTATTCCCGGAGTTTTCCACCAGTTGGGGACTTTTGGACCTCAACTACCGCAGCCCCGAAGAAATTTGGATCGCTGGTGGTAGCGGCAATCTCTTGGTCAGTCATGACAGCGGCCAATCTTGGCAAAAAGATCGCGCTGTGGAAAGTGTCCCCTCCAATCTCTATCGAATTGTTTTTATCAATTCCGACAAGGGTTTTGTCTTGGGACAAAATGGGGTTTTACTGAAATATAATCCCCCTAGCGAACCGGCCTAAAACTTGTGTCAGGGTCAAGAAAGTCTCTATTATAGAGATTGAATTTTTCAAGTCCTATCATTCCGAGGAGAACCGTCCATGTCAGGTAGTACCGGCGAACGTCCTTTTGGCGATATCGTTACCAGTATTCGTTACTGGATTATCCATAGCATCACCATCCCCATGCTCTTTATCGCAGGTTGGTTATTCGTGAGTACCGGTTTAGCTTACGATGTTTTTGGCACTCCCCGTCCCGATGAGTATTACACTCAAGAGCGTCAAGAATTACCGATCATTAATGATCGCTTTGAGGCCAAAAATCAAATCGAGCAGTTTAATCAGTAGTTTACTTTAATTAAGGATAAAAACAATGGCTAGTGGTAATCCCAATCAACCCATTTCTTACCCCATTTTCACCGTTCGCTGGTTGGCAGTTCATACCTTAGCGGTCCCCACTGTCTTCTTTATCGGTGCGATTGCGGCAATGCAGTTTATTCAACGCTAGGAGAACAATTATGGAAAGAACACCTAATCCGAATCGGCAAGCTGTCGAGTTAAATCGTACTTCTCTTTACCTAGGTTTACTCCTAGTTGCTGTCTTGGGAATTTTATTTTCCAGCTATTTCTTTAACTAATTAGTCCCGATTTATTGTCATCGCAATTAGGAGGTGTTATTCATGTTCGCAGAAGGTCGTATTCCTTTGTGGTTAGTCGCCACCATCGCTGGTCTAGGCGTTATCGCCGTGGTTGGTCTTTTCTTCTACGGAGCTTACGCTGGTTTAGGTTCCTCTCTGTAATTCCATTACGGGTAATTTTCCCCAGCAAAAAGCCGCTAGTTATTTCTTTAAACTGGCGGTTTTTTGAGTTATTTGTTAAAAGTAATGCTCGATCGAACTTTAATACCAAATCCGTTTTTAATAGTGTGATTAACTCTCAAGTTATCAATTGTTTCTCCCCACTCCCTACACCCTACACCCCACTTTCCTATACCTTTTAAACAGGATTTATTGTCCCGTTTGCAGGAGAGCTAATAATTAACAAAAAAAGGAGTCAAAGACTTGACTCCTTTAGTTATATGGATGATTTAGCTAAAACTAAACTTCTTGTTTACGAGTGCTAAGATCACCCAATTTTTGGAATAAACCGAATTCCACTTGTTCTTCCAGATCTGGATCTACCCCGGCGAATACGTCGCGGTAGATGGTACGAGAACCGTGCCAGATGTGACCGAAGAAGAATAGTAAAGCAAAGACAGCATGACCGAAAGTAAACCAACCTCTGGGAGAAGTGCGGAATACCCCGTCAGACTTGAGGGTTTCGGTGTCAAACTCGAAAGCTTCACCGAGTTGCGCTTTACGGGCAAATTTCTTCACATCAGCAGGATCGCTGAAGACCTGACCATCGAGAGCGCCACCGTAGAAAGAAACGGTGACACCACTTTGTTCGATACTCAGTTTCGATTCCGCACGACGGAAGGGAATATCGGCGCGAACGATACCTTCCGAGTCGGTCAGGACAACGGGGAAGGTTTCAAAGAAGTTAGGCATCCGACGCACGCTGAGAACGCGACCTTCGCCATCTTTGAACACGGGGTGTCCTAACCAAGATTTAGCGATACCGTCACCGCTATCCATGGCACCAGTACGGAATAAACCACCTTTAGCGGGGCTATTACCGACATAATCATAGAAAGCCAGTTTTTCAGGGATTGCTTGGTAAGCTTCGGCGATGGTGGCTCCGTTGGCGATGCTGGCCTCGACGCGACGCTCAATTTCTTCTTGGAAATAGCCCTTATCCCATTGGTAACGGGTGGGGCCAAAGAGTTCGATCGGGGTGGTAGCATTACCGTACCACATGGTTCCAGCCACGACGAAAGCGGCAAAGAAAACGGCGGCGATACTGCTAGAAAGCACCGTTTCGATATTACCCATTCTCAGGGCTTTATAGAGTCTTTCGGGGGGACGAACGGTTAAATGGAATAAACCAGCGATAATCCCGACGATACCCGCAGCAATGTGGTGAGCTACCACACCACCGGGGTTAAAGGGGTTAAAACCAGCCGGTCCCCATTCGGGAGCTACGGGCTGCACATGACCAGTTAAACCGTAGGCATCGGAAACCCACATCCCGGGACCCCAAAGGCCTGTTTGATGGAAAGCACCGAAACCAAAACAAAGTAAACCGGATAAGAACAGGTGAATACCGAACATTTTCGGCAAATCGAGCGCAGATTCGCCCGTGCGGGGATCGATAAATAATTCTAAATCCCAGAAAACCCAGTGCCAAACCGCCGCTAGGAATAGCAGACCGGATAAGACGATATGAGCGGCGGCAACGCCTTCAAAAGACCAGAAACCGGGGTCAACACCAGTTTCGCCGGTGACGCTCCAGCCACCCCATGAACCGGTGACACCTAAACGGGCCATGAAGGGCAGCACGAACATTCCTTGCCGCCACATCGGGTTTAATACGGGGTCACTGGGGTCGAAAATAGCTAGCTCATAGAGGGCCATGGAGCCAGCCCAACCCGCTACCAGTGCGGTGTGCATCAGGTGAACGGAAATTAAACGGCCCGGGTCGTTGAGAACGACTGTGTGTACTCGATACCAAGGTAGTCCCATTGACTACGCTCCTCCTATTGACAATTTAGTGTCCACTTAGACGCTTTTTATATTCAGGGTCAAATATAAGCCCAACAATCTCGACGGTTAAGTGCAAGAGTTAGCCGACCTACATTATCCCTTGAAAATGTATCTATTCTAAAGAAGTGTAACTATTGTTAGAACAGATTTCAAGTCTTTGCGATCGATCTTCCGCCAGAATAGTCCAGATAAGGAAGTGGGGTGTGGGGTGTGGGGAGCTTTTTTCAGTGATCAGTAAACAGTAAACAGTAATCAGTGAAAAGACAGCACTGTTAATGCTATTTAATACTCCTCACTTAATACCACTCACTGAAAACTCACATCTGATCAGTGATCACTGATGACTGATAACTGATCACTGATTACTTCCTCAGCACTTCTTCGGCATTTTGCAGGATTTCGAGGACTTGTTCGGCACTAATCAAGCGTTTTAGCACCACTTGCCCGATGGTGGGGACAGTATCGGCAATTTCTGCACTCTTGGGGGCAACTTCTACCATAATCACGGCTTCTTCCACCTTATAAAGCCATAAAACCTGTTCTCCCTCTAAAATACCGATATTTAATCGCTCTATCTGCGGTGGTCGTCGCCAACTACTCGCGTGATCCCACAAACCGCCAAATTCCCACACCCGCCCTATTGTCCAACCTGCCGTTAAGAAAAAATATTTCACTTTGTTACTCAATCTAGAATCAATCTCTAGCTTTCTGGCTTAATTAGTTTTCAGCCGTCAAATTTTATCAAAAAACTGCTAACGTCCCGTTAATTTCACTACCCCAATCCCCCCAAAGTATAGACCCAAGACCGCCCCGGCTAACAGGGATTGGGTGAGAGGATCTGTGGAAGGGGTTAAAATCGCGCCTAAAATCACCGCACCCAAAACCACGAAACGCCACCCCGATAACATCGTTTGCGAGGAAATAATGCCTAAAAAGCTCAAAATCAATTGAATAACGGGAATTTGAAAGGCGATGCCGGTACTAAAAAGTAAAAGTAAGACAAATTCAAAATAGCGCTCGATCGACCAAGCTTGTTCGACCACTTCCGCCCCATAACTCACAAAAAAGTTTAAAGCGGCGGGAATCAGGGCAATATAGGCAAAAAATAAACCAGCAAAAAATAAAACACTCGATCCTAACACTACCGGGACAATTAAACGCCGTTCGCGACGGGTTAACCCCGGCAGCACAAAGAGAATAATTTGTAAGAGAATGACGGGACTAGCCACCAGTATGCCGCTATATCCAGCTACTTTTAGGGAGACGAAAAAAAATTCTCCCGGGGCCAACTGCAAAAATTTTACCCCTTGAGCAGGAACTTCCAGCACTTGTACTAGGGGTTTAACGAAGATAAAACATCCCACCGCACCCACAGCCACGGCAATTAAACTATAAAAAATCCGGCGCCGCAACTCCTCCAAGTGGTCAAATAAGGACATTTCCACTTCTCCGGGTAACTCATCGAGGAATTCAGGACTGTCTGGGGGTGGGGTTTTTACTTCTGTCGATGACATGGCTTTCGCTCGATCGTTCTCTACTCAAGCCTTTATCCTAGCATTGATACACCTTAGCCTTGAATCATTTATCAGTTATCAGTTATCAGATGTGAGTTTTTAGTGGACAGTCTTAATCAGGGGTCATTTATCAGATAAGAGAAGATAATATCAAGTGAGCAGGATTAAATGGCAGTTTTCTGCGGTCTTTTCACTGATTACTGCTTACTGTTTACTGTTTACTGTTTACTGATTACTGAAAAAAGCTTCCCACTCCCTAATCTCCTCAAAAAAATTTGCTATGATATAGGGACTTGTTTAGTATTTGGTAAAAATAACCATAAGTCGTACCGTGTTCACAACTGTTCAACCCGCCAATCGATCGAGCTTACCTGATGACCTATTTACGGCAATTAAAGAGCTTAAACAGGAATTAAACGCCGTTATTCTGGCTCACTACTATCAAAATTCTGACATACAGGATATAGCTGATTATATTGGTGATTCTCTCGGTTTATCCCAACAGGCTGCCCGAACGCCAGCAGATGTGATCGTATTTGCGGGGGTTCACTTCATGGCAGAAACAGCTAAAATCTTAAACCCAGATAAGTTGGTATTGCTGCCAGATTTAGATGCAGGATGTTCTTTAGCTGATAGTTGTCATCCTGAAGATTTTGCTCGTTTTAAAGCCCAATATCCCGATCATATTGTGATTTCCTATATCAATTGCAGTGCAGAAATTAAGGCCATGAGTGATATTATCTGCACCAGTTCCAACGCAGTCAAAATAGTTAATCAAATCCCTGCTCATCAACCGATTATCTTCGCTCCCGATCGCAATTTAGGCCGTTACGTCAGTCAGCAAACTGGTAGAGATTTAGTTCTCTGGCAGGGTAGTTGTATTGTCCATGAAACTTTTTCCGAACGCAAGATAATAGAATTAAAAGTCGCCCATCCAGAAGCAAAAATTATCGCCCATCCTGAGTGTGAAGCATCGGTTTTACGCCATGCCGATTATATTGGTTCCACGACGGCACTATTAAATTATTCCCTGAAAAGTTCCGAAAAAACCTTTATTGTCGCCACAGAACCGGGGATTATTCACCAGATGCAAAAATCCGCCCCAGAGAAACTATTTATCCCCGCACCAGCTTTAAATAACTGTGCTTGTAATGAGTGTCCCTACATGAGACTGAACACTCTCGAAAAATTGTATCTCTGTATGCGAGATAAAACTCCAGAAATTACTATTTCTGAAGTTTTAAGAGTTAAGGCACTGTTGCCGATTCAAAGAATGTTAGAAATGTCTTAATCAGTGATCAGTTATAAGTGATCAGTTATCAGATGGCGCAATAATATTATTGTAGGGGCGAATTGCATTCGCCCTCTTTTAATAACTTCTGCTGCTCACCATAAGTGAGAGAAAGTCACCAATATGAGATGCACCCTGTGAGTTTTCAGTTCATTAGACATCTGCAAAAATTATAACCCAATCACAGCTTGCTTCTATGTCATGTACTAATAAATAGTTCGATAATCCAAATATATATCTATCATTGCTAATTCAATTTAACGGAAAAAATCTGGGGACATTAAAATCATTTTTATTTTGGTAAGTTTCTTGTCTAGAAAAAATTTTATTCTTGAGATAATATTAGGTAGAATTACACTGATTACTGATTACTGTTCACTGATTACTGATTACTGTTCACTGATTACTGATTACTGTTCACTGATTACTGAAATGCTGAAATGCTGAAGATAAATTTTTTCGTTGTGTTTGATGGATTGAAAAAAATCGACAATGGGACGAGGATAATTAACCCCTAAAATCACCCCGTAACGCTTTTGTTCCTCTGGAGATAATTTATAAGGTTCGTGAATTTTATCGCCCTTTATTGCGGCTAATTCGGGCAACCAGTGACGTAAATAATCACCTTTGGGATCATAATCTCTCGACTGTTTAGGGATATTAAAATAACGAAATGCTCGCGCGTCATTGCCGACACCAGCAGTGTAATTCCAATTACCCCAATTACTACAGACATCGTAATCAACTAATAACGACTCGAACCATTCTGCTCCCATACACCAATCAATACCGAGATTTTTGGTCAGAAAACTAGCGACATTTTGCCGGCCACGATTTGACATAAATCCTGTAGCGGCTAATTCTCTCATATTAGCATCTACAAGGGGATAACCGGTTTTTCCCTCACACCAGAGATTAAATCTTTCCCAATCTTCTAACCAAGGTAAATTAAGTCCTTGCAAACCAGATTTATAGAAGATTGTATTACCGTGTTTACTGCCAATAAATCGGAAAAAATCTCGCCATAATAATTCAAAAATTAGCCAATAGGTAGAGTCATTTTTTACTCTTATTTGCTCATATTTTTGTACTTCCTCATAGATATAACGGGGGGAAAGACAGCCAAAACTTAACCAAGCTGAGAATTTTGAGGAATAATTAGTCCCTAACATTTCATTGCGGGTTTCCTTATAGGTTTTTAAGGAATCACTATCCCAAATATATTCCTTAACCCTTGATTTTCCTGCCATTTCACCCCCTTGAAACGACAAAACACCTCGCCAGTCTAAAATTAGTTCTGTTAAGCCTAAATCGTTTAAACTGGGAAGGTTTCCCAACTCTATTTTAGGCAATTTTGTCAACTTTTTCGGCGTGGGATAAGTTGTTCTTATTTGCCAATGATGTTCTACTTGTTTACGAAAATTAGTAAATAATTCTGGTAATTGATTAATGGTAAAAGGTAAATCATCAGGATGATATAAAGTGGCTGTCCAAAAAGTTTTTATCTGCACAGGAACCCCGGATAAAGCCTTATTTACCGCTTTTTCTACCGCTAATTCCTCTGCTGTTACCTCTTGATGATAATAAACCCTAGCTATCTGCAATTCTTGAACTAATTGCGGGATAATTTCTTCTGGTTTTCCCCGTCGGATAATTAAATTACCGCCTAAACTTTCCAGAGATTGTCGTAAATTTGCTACGCTTTCTAATAAAAATTTAGCCCGGAACTTGCCTGTTTTGGGAAACCCGTAGGAAGTAAGACCAAATTGACGCTCATCAAAACAATAGAAGGGAATTATCTCGAATTGTTCTTGAACAGCTTGATAAATTGCCTCGTGATCGTGAACCCGCAGATCATTGCGATACCAGATTAAAACCCGCATTTAACATCAATTAAAAGTTGATAACTGATAAATAGTAACTGAGATGAGATTTAATTATCTTTTGCCGTAGTAATGGCCATAGTAACCATAATTGCGGTCTTTCCGACTAACATTATTAGCCACTAAACCTAACACGGAAATGTGGGATAATCTCAGATCTTCCAGCAGATTTTTAAGCGCAAAGCGATCGGTTTTGCCCAGTTTGGTGACGAGAATTAGGCCAGTGGCCATGGCGGCGAGAATTTTGGCATCGGCAAAAGCGGCGAGCGGTGGTAGATCGTACATAATTAGATCGAAAGCGTGGTCTTGCTGTAATTGCGAGATCATCTCCTGCATTCTCTGGGAAGAAAGCAAACGGCTTGGATCTGGGGGAATTGAACCGGCGGTAAGAATCGATAAATTCTCGTAACGGGGTAGAGGTTGAATTGCCTCGTTCCAATCGAGACCCTCGGCGAGGACATTACTGAGTCCGTGGTCGTTATTGAGATTAAGTCGCAGGTGAATCTGGGGTCGTCGCAGGTCGGCATCCACCAGTAAGACTCTTTGTCCCATACTGGCGGCCGCCTTAGCGATATTGATTGCCATAGTGGTTTTACCATCTCCCGGTGATACAGAACTAATCACAAGGGACTTGAGGGGGGAATCGGAACCGAGGAGGCGAATATTGGTGTTAAGAGTGTGGAAAGCCTCCGAGAAGGGCGAGAAATTATAGTAGGAGGGGTTTTCGTTGGCTGATTTGGCAGTAGTATTAGGGATAGTAATTTTGCGATCGCCGACTGTTAACTGGGGTAGGGCGGTGTTCACTTTTTCGATCGTACCGAGGTCTTTTTGCCAAGGAATTGCACCTAAAAGGGGTAGCTTGGCATCTTCTTTTAGTTCATCTGCACTGTGATGAACGGGGTCTAATCTTTCAGCTAAAAAGGCCGCCCCTATACCTAGCAACAGGCCACCGATAAGCCCCAACGCCAGATTTCGCACGGGTTTAGGAGAAACGAAATCTTCCTCTACTTCTGGTGGAGAAATTAGTTGCCAAGGCATCACTTGTTGTGCCACCTTGAGTTGGAGTTTTTGTTGTTCCTCCAGAAAACGGCCGAGACTGGTGGTGGCGATTTCCAATTCTCGCTGCAAATCCGTATAACGACGGGATAGTACGGCTAGGTTTTTGACCGAGGCTTTCTGTTGTTCCAGAGCTTGGGCAAGGGATTCTACCTTAATTTCTAGGGTTTGGCGAGTGTTAGCGGCTTCCACCAATTGTTGGGTTAATTCTACTCGCAAAGCGCTTCGTGACACCAAAGCCGGGGAATTACCCACTGTCTGGGGCAGTTTTTCCCCTAGGGTTCTCTGGGCTTCGTTTTGCAGTAGGGGCAGTAAATTAGCCCGTTTTTCCTCTAGGGTGGCGATTATCGGGCTATCCTTGGCAAAAACTGCCGATTGTTTCGCCAATTCCACTTCCACTTCTTGCAACTGCTTGAGCAAATCTTGATAACCGGGAGATTCACTGAGATAAGTAGCGATAATTGCTTGATTAGGGTCTAATCCCACCTGTTGCTGTAAAGCTTGAGAGCGAGAGTTAATTTCGTTAAGGGCGACTTGGGCGACTCTGTACTCCTGTTCGATGCTGGTTAACTGTTGCGATAAACGAGTGGCTTCCTTGTCAGGATCCAGGAAATTGTATTGCTGCCGGAATTGCTGCATTTGTTTTTGTAGAGAATTAACTCGTTCCCGCAGCACGGGCAATTGAGCGTTAACAAAATCCAAGCCTTGATTAATTTCGGTCTTGCGTTCCTGAGAACTATAGTTTAGGTAATGACGGGCTAAATTTTCTAAAACCAGCTTGATTTTTTCTGGTTCCGCATCTTGATAGGAAATTTCTAAAACTTTCGTATCTTTTAGTTGACTAACTTTGAGATCAGATTTGCCAGTCTTACTAATTAAATCACTGTAGGTAAAGTCGGGATATTGAGGAGTTATTTTACTAAGGATGGGGTTAAGGAGTTGAGGACTGGTTAAAACAGCGATTTGGGTATCATAATCGATGTCTTCACCACCTAACTGAGGTAGGATATCTTGGGCTGCCAGTCTCGAAGAACTTTTATTTTCCTCGATGGGTTGACCGATGAGCAGCAGGAATTTACCTTGATAGATACGGGTTTTTAAGAAAGTATAAGTAGCGATCGCACTTGTCACCACTATGGTGATGCCAGCGATTATCAACCAGCGATGCTTGACCACAGAAAGGACTTGACGCAGGTTGAGTTCTTCTTCTTCCTGCGTCGGGGAGGGGATAAAAGCCGGTTGAGCAAAAATTGTTAGATTTTCCTGGCTTTGGGCTTTCAAAGCCCCGTTTTGTTGGTTGTTCATCATTAATCAAATAGTCAAGGGATAACTGTATTAGACCGCATCTAGTATGCCAGTATAGCTTGAGAATAATTTGGGAATTTGTCCAAACATGGTATCTATTTAAAATAGCCTCAAACCCTTATAGAGTCAGGAATATGACATCTAAAGCTGAGATTGACTTCGGGACACTTTAAGGATATAAACGGCAACCAGCTAGAGAACTGGAATTTCACTGGCAGGCCATTAACCCTTAAAAGTATTGCTATGCAAAGATCATAGCCGAAAAAGCCAAACCACGGGTTTCCCTGTGGATGCGGTTTAAAAGATTTTGCGGTAGCAATCTGGCTCGATTAATTACCGCTTCATCATAACACCATGCTACAATGGCGACTCTAGTTTTTCCAGAACTACTAACTTTTGTCCTGCCGCATCTTATAGTCCAGCTTGCTGATAATCCTCCCGACAAATCAGAACATCCATAGGTAGCTATTCTACAATCAGGAATGGATAATTAAGCGGTTAGTTGACATCCTCGCCGCCGTAAAACGGACGGTGATTCCTCACCACGCCACTTTTTTAGGGTGGTCGCGTCAATGGGGTTGACGCAGATAGCGAAAAACGCTTAATTGCTTAAGTCTGACACTTTCGACCCGTCCATTTTGAGTGTCCGAATGCCCTCCGGCCACTTTGAACAAGTCGAAAAAATCTCATGTTCCACCTTATTTCCTAGAAAGTTTTACTCGTTCAAGGCCGAATTTGA
>VYLV01000003.1_pt1 | contig 34118 bp, 34 predicted proteins | sample 5114191 | NCBI WGS metagenome assembly VYLV01 (sample SAMN12291782, study PRJNA351875) | freshwater metagenome | isolation source: freshwater lake | place: USA: Michigan, Little Long Lake | collected 2013-08-08 | reverse complement strand
TGGACTTTGTGTAAGACAGTACATGGTTTTTTAACCGTGGTATGCAACGGTGGTTGAAGCAGAAACTTAAATCGTGAGGTTTAGGAATCGCCGCACTTTTAGGGCGGCGAGGATTTCAACACAACATGGCTACCTGTTTGACGAACTTGCTCGAAGCCTAAGGGTTCAAGGGATCGAATTACCTCCCTACTTGAGATTCGTGGCAGCTTAGGCATAATTAACCTCAATACTGGTCACAAATCTAGGGGATGTTTCTGGTAAGGGAAATTCCTCTAGGTAAAGCCGCGTGGCTTCTTTCAATCCCGCGATCGCCTGCTCAATTGTTTCCCCTTGATCTACTGTGCCAACTTCTGGACATTCAGCAATGTACATATCATCTTCTTTGTGCAAAATAACTGTGAAGATGCGGTTTCTCATCGTCTCTTATCCTCTAAAGCTCTCTGGAAAACTATAACATCACTGTCTCCTAATTATTAACGCACCCTACAGCGATAGCGCTCGCTAACAAGGCTAACTACATAAGCACCAGAACCTTGCAGCGATCGTCCAAGCCTTTAGTCAGATTACGTTGAAAGACATTCATCATTGGTTTACCCATTGTTGTTATTGCGATACCCCTTTTAAAGAGCCTAATCAAGAGCCTGCCTAGTCATCCCTTTGTACCTCATTCAACTGAAAACCGCTATAATCGCTGCAATTCTTGAATCTTGTGTTCCTATACGAATTTTTTGCTCCCGTAATTCTCTGAAATGATAATGAGCTTCTAAAGTATAGTTCAAAATTTTAAATTTGCTCAGATAATTAACTATATCTCTCAAACCTTGATAGCCTTTGATTAACTTTTCATATTGATTGCTTTGAGAGTATTTTCTGATCACGCTGAACCATCCTCTTACTTGTTCTTCTAAAGTAATAATTGTTATAGCAATATCATCAGGATCGATAGACGCTACTCTCCGAACTAAGTTCGGATGTAGTTTTTGCAGTAGGGTTATATGATCGGTATCTAATATATATTGAGTCACGGTGTTTCAACTTGTTGACTGTCTTCTTGGTCAACTTTTTGACGATAGGTTTCTATACTCTCTATGACTTCATCTAAGAGGGGATTATAGGTTAGTGTAACTGGTATATTGAGCAGTGGATGCTCTTGTTGTTGTTTTTTCTGCGCTAATTTTTCAAATAATTGGTTTTGTTCTTCTAAAGAAAGTTGATCGATAGATTCTATAATCTGGCTAAGAGAAAGATGAGGAGTCATAAATTACAAGCCTTTTTGACTAGATATTGATGCTAGGTAGCATAATTCCCTTCGCTAACAGCTTTAAAACAGATCCTACAGTAATCGGCATTTTTCTGATAGTGAGTTATTCTAAACAAATATTGGGAGCTACTGTAATTCGGTCTAGTTTTTCCATAGTGGTACAAGCAGGATACCTGTAAATTATATTGATGCAATTGGTAGCACAGGCATCCGCCGCCTGTAAAGAGATAGAAAGATTTAAGTTTAGAACAATGCCAGCCTATGTTATACTCTAAACAGAAAAACCCCCCTTGTCAAATTTGGGCAAATTCGGGCAAAATAGGGGATGTAAATTTTATACACTATTTAGTATTATTTTGATAGGACTAAAGAGGCTAGATTATGACCAGTGCCGAGCAAAATAAGCTATTTATCCTGATCGATGGGCATTCTTTGGCTTTTCGTGCCTATTATGCCTTTGCTAAGTCTCGTTCTGGCCCTCTGCGTACTTCTACCGGCATTCCCACCAGTGTTTGTTTTGGGTTTTTAAATTCTCTGATGCAGTTACTTGAAACTCAAAAACCCACTTATTTAGCAGTTGCTTTTGATTTAGCAGTCCCTTCTTTTCGCCATGAAGCTGATGTCAATTATAAGGCTAATCGGCAAGAGACTCCCGAAGAATTTCGCCCCGATTTAACTAATCTGCAAAGTCTCTTGGCAGCGATGAATATTCCTATTGTTACTTCTCCAGGTTACGAAGCAGATGATGTTTTAGGAACTTTGGCAAAACAAGCTGGTGATAATGGTTATACAGTCAAGATTTTAACAGGCGATCGAGATTTATTCCAATTGGTAGATGAGGAGAAAAAAACCACGGTTCTCTATCTGGATATTAATGCGGTCAAAAGTACATCAGGACAGGGTTATACAGAATTCAATTCCCAAGCTGTCACGGAAAAGTTAGGGGTGACACCAAAACAGGTAGTAGATTTTAAAGCTCTTTGCGGTGATAAGTCTGATAATATCCCCGGTGTGCGCGGAATTGGCGAAAAAACAGCGATAGATTTATTAAAAAAATACGATAACTTAGACGATATATATACCAATCTGGAATCGATTAAGGGAATGGTAAAAACTAAATTATTAGAGGGAAAAACCGCCGCCGAAAGTTCTCGCTATTTAGCTAAAATTGCCCTTGATGCCCCCGTTAGTCTGGAGGAGGATAAATTTCGTCTCCGGGGTTTTGATCGGCGTTTAGTTAAACCTTTATTGGAAAGATTCGAGTTAAAGAAAATTCTCCAGAAACTCGATCAAATTCAACAGCATCTAGGTGGTACTCCTACCCTAGAATTAACTAGCGATGCTGATTCTAATCAATTGTCTCTGTTTGATTTACCCCCTATTTCTCCACCGGTTCTAATTGCTCCCGACATTATTGATACTATTCCTAAGTTAGATGCTTTACTGGCAAAATTAACAACTTTCACTAATCCACAATTTCCCGTCGCTTGGGACACCGAAACGACGGATTTAAATCCTCGTGTAGCCAAATTAGTCGGCATCGGTTGCTGTTGGGGAAAAGAATTAAATTCTATGGCCTATATTCCCATCGGCCACCAGAGCGGCGATAATTTAAATCTAGAGATAGTCCTCGAAAAATTACGCCCAATTTTAGCGGGTGATAATTATCCGAAAGTCTTCCAGAATGCGAAATTTGATATTGATATTTTTTATCATCAAGGAATTACCGTTAAAGGTCTAGTTTTTGATACTATGGTGGCTAGTTATGTCCTCCATCCCGAACTAACTCATAATCTCGAAGATTTATGCGATCGCTATTTAGCCGGTATCACTTCCCTTAGTTATAAAAGTCTCGGTATTCCTGCGGGAAAAACCATCGCTGATTTAGATATTCCCACTACTGCCAACTACTGCGGATTAGATGCCTACGCTACCTATTTGCTTCGAGAAAAATTACAGTCAGAATTGAATAAAATTCCCCCTTTATATCAATTATTCTCAGAAATAGAATCTCCCTTAGTGATGGTGCTTTGGCAGATGGAAAATTATGGTATAAAAATTAATATCAATTATCTAAAAAACTTTTCCCAGCAACTAGAAAGAGACTTAGCAGACATAGAAAAAAATGCCTACGAATCTATCGGAGAAACTTTTAATCTTAGCTCTCCTAAACAGTTAAGTGAAATCCTCTTTGAGCGATTAGCACTCAATCGCAAAAAATCCAGAAAAACTAAAACAGGTTACTCTACCGATCAAAGTGTTTTAGAGAAACTACAAGGAGATCATCCCTTAATCGATTATATCCTTGAACATCGCACCTTATCCAAATTAAAATCAACCTATGTGGATGCTTTACCGAAATTAGCCGAACCAAAAACCGCAAGAGTACATACAGATTTTAATCAAACCATCACCAGCACCGGACGCTTATCATCCTCCAATCCTAACCTACAAAATATCCCCATTCGCAGTGAATTTTCCAAGCAAATTCGTCAAGCTTTTATTCCCGAAGATGGTTACTTATTAGTGTCAGCAGACTACTCACAAATAGAGTTAAGAATTCTCGCTCATCTCAGCCAAGAACCAGTTTTATTAGAAGCGTATCGTAGTAATCAAGATGTTCATAAAGTCACCGCTCGATTGCTCTTTGATAAAAGCGAAATTACGCCAGAAGAACGCAGTTTAGGAAAAACAATTAACTTCGGAGTTATTTATGGCATGGGAGCGCAAAAATTCGCCCGTGAATCGAAATTAACCGTAGAACAGGGCAGAAAATTTATTGAAAAATATCATCAACGTTATGCCCAAGTATTTGAGTATTTAGAGAATAGCAAAAAACAAGCGATCGCTCAGGGATATGTGGAAACAATTTTAGGTAGAAGACGTTATTTTAACTTCGATAATCCCCTCTTAAAAAGACTGCGAGGACTACCCTTGCATGACATCGATTTAGATAGCCTCAAAATCAACAACGAGGAGGCACAATTATTAAGATCGGCTGCTAATGCGCCCATTCAGGGTTCCAGTGCTGATATTATTAAAGTAGCGATGGTAAAATTGGCGGAGGTGCTGCAAAATTATCGAGCGAGATTACTGCTGCAAGTCCATGATGAATTAGTCTTGGAAGTACCGAGGGAAGAATGGCCATCCCTAGAGTCAAAAATCAAGACGACTATGGAGGAAGCTGTCTCCTTGACGATCCCTCTCTTGGTAGAAATTAAAGCTGGTGACAATTGGATGGAAACCAAATAAAACTATGATCGAAAACAGACAATTTTTAACCCCAGAAGAATCCGCAGATGTGGACGCTGCCCTCTTGACTGCTCCCGAAAAATTCCTGACTCGTTTAACGATTTCTTCCCTACGCTTACTAAAAATAATCGCCGAAGATACGGGAGTAACCCTAGAAGAATTAACCCATAAACAGGTCATCCAATGGCTAGAAAAAGATAGTAAACTGCGTCGGGAACAGGGGATCGAAGCGGCAGTGCTGAAATGGTAAATAAACTCTTAAAAAATCAGCTACCCCTGACAATTTGTGCTAGTTTTTAGCTATAAACTTACTGGAGTTACAACAATGACAATTACCCTAAAAGTACCTAGTATTGCCTGTGAAGGTTGCGCTAATACCATTACTAAAGCGATTAACAATCAGCAACCAGCAGCCCAAATATCGGTGGATGTAGCCAATAAAATAGTCACGGTAGAAACCACCGCATCCCGCGCAGAAATTGCCCAATGGATCAGCGAAGTCGGCCATACTGTTGAGTCTGGAAGTGAGAGTTGACATCCTCCCCCGTTAAAAATATACCTCTGGTAAAAATCCAGGGTAGTTCTATTTTTGTGTTCATTAGATTAGTTTGACTCCCAAGCTTTCTAGTTGTTGGTTTATCCAAGCGGTTGCCGTTTCTTCATCGGTTTCTATTTCTAATAGTTGTTTGGATTTTTGCTTTAAAAGCACTCTTAGAGTAAAGGTGCGATCGCTTTTAAAAGTTCTGTTAATTTATTTTTCCATCGGTATAGCGCAAAATACGCCTGATAGAATTTACAATGAGGCATAGATAATCTGTGCTGATTCCAAAATGTTTTTACATCTTAGCCAGTTATCACTCCGTTTGAGCGCTGCTTTCACAATTAAATCTACTTTTCGATTGAAAATTGCTTGCAGTTCATCGCGCATTTGTAGGGTTTCGGTTAAACCTCGTTTAGCAGTTGGGGAAAAGGTAATTAAAATATCAATATCACTATCTGGACGGAAATCTTCGCGTAAAACTGAACCAAATAATGCCAATTCGGTGACTTGCCACTTTTGACAAAATCCTTTAATTTGTTCCATTGGTAGATTTATTTTTTTGTTCATTAGATTAGTTTTACCCCTAAGCTTTCTAGTTGTTGGGTTATCCAAGCGGTTGCCGTTTCTTCATCGGTTTCTATCGCTTTTTCTACTCCTATTTTAGCAATTTCTAATAGTTGTTTGGATTTTTGCTTTCTTTCGAGAGATAAAACATAGTGATTTATGACTTGTTCCTGTTTTTCTTCTGCTATAAAGGGAATAAGAAAATTATCAATATCTCTTGGATAGAGTTCTGCTTGTGCGCTTCCTGCACTTAACTTTTCTGTTTGAAGTCTCCCAATTAATGAATTAATAACAAACCCTACATAAATTTGATTTTCTTGATTCAGTCTTAGAATATTAACATGATTACTCGCTAAGGCTTTTTCATCACTCAAATATATATTTGTTCTACCAATATTTGCGCCAGTCGTATAGATCAGAATATCATTTCTGTAAACCCTGGCTTTTTCTTGAAAATTCCAATTGACAAGTTCGGTTTTTTCAAAATTATCATAATCAAGATGTTGTTCTAGAATATGTCTGCTGTTAATTACGTTTAAAGTTCCATACTCTGAATAGATTGGTTGTAGTCCTCTTGTATTAAATCGCTGAATATCTTTGATTTTCTTAGTAAACAGACCGGAAGAATTTATGGCTTCAATTAATTGATCATATTTCGGTTGATAATACTCAGCATCCAAGCGTCCAGAAGACAAAAAAGACTCAGAAAAACTTTTAACGGCGATGCTTTCTTCGGTGGGTTGCCAATCTTTTAAACCAAGTTCTGTTAATAGTAAATCTTCAGCTTTTTGGTAAAGATTACAGCTTTTTATTTCCATCTCAAATGCAGACAGTAAAAGTCTTTCACACTCATTTTGAAATTGTTTACTTATCTCTGGTAATTTTAGGTTTCTAACAGTATCCGTTGATATTGTTGGCTGAGCAACCGTTTTGACTGATCTCATAATCTGTAAAAGCCCATATTTTGAGTTAAAAAATACACTTAGGAAATAAGAACTATAATTCTCCCCCTTCAATTCAGTAGCAATAATATTTGGACTTATAGTTACTTCATTTTGTGTAAGAACACCACATCTAACATCACCAACCCTAGAGAATAACAATGCCCCCTTGTGAAAAAGCTTTAACCTCTTTTCTACAATGTCGCTCTCAGAAATATAAACTAAATTAGTATTCTCAACCTTGAAATTTACTAAATTGAAAGGTCTAACTACTATTACACCAGTCTCTTGATATGTATCGTCCTGAATAGTTGATCCAAATGGACCGCATATAATTGCTTGTGTGTATTCTTCTAATCTGTGATTATTTTTAAATTTTTTGCTAATTAATATAAATTCTTTTTGAAAGAAGTCATTATCAATTCTAAAGACATCATTTTCGCTGAGAACTTCAGAGAGAGTTAATTCAACCGCTTCCAATCTATCCATTAACTGCTGATACTTAACCGGATCAAAAGCTCCCCCCTTACTCAGAGGGGAAAGGTCAAAAAAACTTAAATTCTCCTTTTTAGCAAACTGAATAAACGCCTCAGCGATACCATCTTCCGTTAATCCATCATGATTAAAAAGATCATGATCCACAATCCAATGATTATGTTTATCTAAGAGAAAATCCCCCGAATCATCAGACACTTTAACATAAACTTTTTCCCCAGAATTATCCTTGCCTGACTTCTGCATCGTCGCAAAAAAGATATTATAATCATCCTGACGAGGACAAAGTGCGCCTATTTTGGGATCATCATTCCATTTTTGCACCAATAACACCGAGGTTTTTGTTCCCGTATGGGGTCTAAAAGTATTACCACTTAACCCCACCACTGCTAAAATTCGACATCTTTCGGCAATAAAATCCCGAATATTCTTATCAGAAGAATTATTAAAGCGTCCTTGGGGTAAAACTATCGCCATTCTTCCCCCCGGTTTCAAAAAGTCTAGATTGCGCTCAATAAATAAAATATCGCGTCCTACCTTAGTTTCCCATTTACCGTTAGGCTTTTTTGCTAAGTCATAACGAGCAATCATGCGCTGTTCTTTGATATCACCCGCAAAAGGTGGATTTGCCATCAAAATATCGAATTGAAACTCCCTATAGTCTGGACTTCCCTTTGGACGCAGTTTTTTCAAGCGTCTGAAACCTTCATGATAAACATCATCCCATTCTTCCTGTTGCGTCACCTCATCCCATAATTCATAATCTAGAGTGTTTAAATGTAGTACGTTTGTTTGTCCATCTCCAGCAATCAGATTGAGGGTTCGTGCTACTCTCACCGCTTTTTCATCAAAATCAATAGCAAACACCTTTTCTTCCACATATTCCTTACAACGGGGTGGCTTTTCTTCCAATGAAAATAAATGACTTACTTCTAATCCCTCATCCTCTAGAATCTGCCGCCAAACATGAAAGATCGTATGTACTGGAAAACCCGATGAACCAGCTGCGCTATCAATCATATATTCATCTTCTTGGGGGTTAAGCATTTTTACACACATATCAATCACATAACGAGGGGTGAAAAACTGTCCTTTTTCCCCTTTACTGCTTTGATTGATTAAATACTCAAATGCTTCATCAATTACATCCAAATTGGAGTTAAATAGCTTCACATTTTCTAAGGACGACACACAAACCGATAGATGAGAGGGAGCAAGGCCAATCTTGACATCCTCACTAAATACCCCTGGCCATTTTTTCTTAGCTTTGTCAAAAAGATCCTGAATTTTCGTTTTTAATGCGCTTTCTGTTTGTCCTGTATTACGAAACTCCAGAGAACGAGTAGAACGTCGATTACCCTGTCCAGAATACCATTCATCATAGAGCTTGGCAAAAATCAGCTTAAATAATTCCTCAAAGACATCTACCCCCGCATTTGCTAACACCTCATCTTCCATTTCTTCGATTAGCGTTTTCAGAGATTTATTTTCTTTGACTAACTTATCCTTGGCGATTAAATCATCTAAAGTGAACTTAATCTGGAGAATATCTGCTAGGGTTTGATTAGAGTTAGGGATATCTGGAATATCTTCAAAATAATTGGGATCTTTGCGTTGATAATAGGAAATCTGATCGCCATTCGTCCAGACAGCCATCGGCGAACCTGTGGCATTACAATAGGAACGTAGTTGTGCTTTTCCATCCTTCCACTTCGGACTCTTTACCTCTACCAAAATATAAACTGTGTTCAGGCGATCTTTGTCCATCACCGCAATATCTGCTCGTTTTACCTCCCTGCCAAAATTCACCCCATACTCCACCTGAATGCGACTGAGAGGATAATGTAAGCGATCGCTTAAAACCCTTAAATATAATTGTCTAATCGCTTCTTCTGGGGTAAGTTTAATCTCTTTTTTCCGTACTAAGCAAATTGTATAAGGAGCTTCCCCATTTTTTGTCTTTTTAAGCGTAATTGTCTGCTCTAATTGCTCAACTTCCGTCGGCGTAAACTGGGACAACTTATAACTTGAGTCTTTGAGAATATCAGCTAATTTCATAATTTAAAGATGATAGAGATAATTAACAAATTTGGAGAGGCTAATCTGAGTAGCTTTTATCTCATCAATTACTTGCCTGTCATCATTGTATTCTTGGCTATTAATTTAAGTTAAAGGTATATGGAGACTTAATTTTCCATTGGATCGAATTTTTTAAGATTCTTTCGATGTTTGCGGTTTCTCCTCTGGGCAAAAGTGAGCAAACAGCGATCGCCTTTGGCGCGGCTTTGCCGTTCGCCTTTGGCGCAGCTTTGCCGTGGCAATTGTCCGTGACTCAATATCTGTAATAATCTAATAAAGCCCTTGTAAACCTTCTTTAAGCTCTGGGTTTTCGTCTTGATCGAGATGCACAAAATCGCCCTTAGATGAGAATTAGTTTACAAAAATTTACATTTGGAGATAAGGAGCAATGAGTCAAGTTTCCGGTACAGATGTTCCCGATTTGGGTCGTCGTCAATTTATGAACCTGTTGACCTTTGGTACAATTACCGGAGTAGCAGCGGGCGCTTTGTATCCGATTGTTAAGTATTTTATTCCCCCCTCGGCGGGTGGTACGGGTGGCGGTGTCACCGCTAAAGATGCCCTAGGCAATGATGTGATTGTCAGTCAATTTCTGGGCAGCCATAACCCTGGCGATCGCACCTTAGCCCAAGGTTTAAAAGGCGACCCCACCTATTTAGTCGTCCAAGAAGACAAAACCCTGGCCAACTATGGAATTAACGCCGTCTGTACCCACTTAGGTTGTGTGGTGCCATGGAATGCCAGCGAAGAAAAATTCATGTGTCCTTGCCACGGTTCCCAGTACAATGCCGAAGGAAAAGTAGTTCGCGGTCCAGCGCCTCTATCCTTAGCCCTCGCCCATGCCAACGTCACCGATAATGATAAAGTCGTCTTCTCCACTTGGACGGAAACCGACTTCCGCAATGGCGAAGAACCCTGGTGGTCCTAGATTATTCAATGTGACGAGATTTTGGAATTTTTAACCGATAGAGATGAGAACATTCAACTTTTTAAGTTTCCCGCAAGTCCACAGACAGGCCCTAATTAAAGCTGTCCTCGTGGCGATCGCTACCGTTTCCCTACTCCTAACCAGCGATGTCATTAACCCCCAATCTGCCCAAGCATATCCTTTTTGGGCGCAACAAACCGCCCCAGAAACCCCCAGAGAAGCAACCGGTCGGATTGTCTGCGCGAACTGCCATTTAGCCCAAAAACCCGCCGAAATTGAAATCCCTCACTCGGTATTACCCGATAGCGTCTTTGAAGCAGTAGTAAAAATCCCCTACGATCCCGCCAGTCAACAGGTGTTAGGAGACGGATCGAAGGGGGGTTTAAACGTGGGTGCAGTCTTAATGCTACCGGATGGTTTTAAAATCGCGCCCCCCGATCGCATTCCCGAAGAAATGCAGGAAAAACTCGGTGGAGTCTATTTCCAATCCTACAAAGAAGGTCAAGATAACGTGGTTATCGTCGGTCCTTTACCCGGTGATCAATACAAAGAAATCGTTTTCCCCGTCCTGGCCCCCGATCCTAGCCAAAATAAGAGTATTCACTTCGGTAAATATGCTGTGCATTTAGGGGCCAATCGCGGTCGCGGTCAAGTGTACCCCACCGGTGAACCTAGCAATAATAACGCCTTCAAAGCTTCTACCGCAGGTACAATTAGCCAGATCAGCAAAACCGAAGCCGGTGGTTATGAAGTCACCATCACTTCCCAAGCAGGCCCCGTGGTGGAAAATATTCCCGCAGGTCCTGAGTTAATCGTCTCGGAAGGTCAAGCGATCGAAGTGGGACAATTTTTAACCAGTAACCCCAATGTCGGCGGTTTTGGTCAAAAAGATACGGAAGTTGTCCTGCAAAATCCCGGCCGGATCAAAGGATTAGTTTTATTCCTCGGTGGCATTATGTTATGCCAAATCCTCTTAGTTATTAAGAAAAAACAAGTGGAACAAGTACAAGCGGCCGAAATGAATTTCTAATCGCAATATTTCGGTTATTTTTGCTAGAAAGCGGGTTATTTGCCCGCTTTTTAGCTTTGAGTCAGGAAAACGCTCACCGTTCGCTGCCGTCTGATACAATCGGTTCAACTTAACCGATAAGTGTCAATTTTTATGAATCAGTCGCTTGTTCCAGTCATTCTCGCTGGTGGTAAAGGGGAACGTTTTTGGCCTCTCAGTCGTCTAGCGCGTCCGAAACAGTTTCTCTGTCTTGATGGTAGTGGTCGCAGTCTTTTACAAGCAACGGCTGATCGTCTATTATCTTTAGGGGCAGGTTGGGAAAATCTCTGGGTAATTACCGCTAGTGCGATCGCTGATGGTGTCCGCGAACAACTGCCTGATTTACCAGAGAGTAACCTATTAGTGGAACCGGTGGGCAAGGATACGGCCCCGGCTGTGACTTGGGCCACCTTAGAAGTGACAAAACGTTATGGTAAGGAAGTGGTGATCGGTTTTTTTCCTGCCGATCATTATATTGGTGATCAAGAGGCTTATATTAACACTTTAAAAGCGGCCGTAGAAGTGGCCGTCAGCCAAAAAGCGATCGTTACTTTAGGGATTAAACCCGATTATCCCTCCACCGGTTACGGTTATATCGAACAGGGAGAAAATCAGGGCGAATTTAATGGCCTACCCGTCTATAAAGTGAGTCGTTTTACGGAAAAACCCGATCGCACCACGGCCGAAAAATTCCTGGAAACGGGACTTTTTAGCTGGAATAGCGGAATGTTTATCTTTCAGGGACAAGTGGTTTTAGAGGAGCTAAAAACCCACGCTAATAATATTTTACAACCTCTGATTGATCGGGGCATCGCTGCCTATGAGGATTTAGAGAAAAAAAGTATTGATTATGCTTTGATGGAAAAAACCCAACTCGCTTACGTTTTACCCGCTAATTTCGGTTGGGATGATCTGGGAGATTGGAATTCTCTGGAAAGATTACTAGAAGCAAAGGGCAAAAATATTGAACTGGCCAATCATGTCGGTTTGGATACGGAAGGGGCTATTATCTATGCTAGTGATCGGGAAGAAGCGATCGTTACTATTGGTTTAAAAGATCTGGTAATTGTTCGCGACGGGAAAGCGACTCTCGTTGTCCACAAAGATCGTACCCAAGATATTAAACAAGTTCTCAAGCAATTACAAACCGATCCCAAATTAGAGAAATTGTTATAGGATCGATATTAGTTACTAGCTTTTTCAGTAACCAGTCATCAGTGAAAAGACATTAGGAAACTTCTATTTAATACTGCTCAGTTAAAACTCAAATCTGATCACTGAAAGGGGTGCGTCTCATTTTTGTAAATCTACTAAGTTGGGATTTTTTAAGGGAAACTCTCTACTAAAATCGGGCGTTACTTTCGGTTTTATCGCTCAATCCAAGCTTTTGGGGGGTTCTACCCCCCAAACCCCCCGTTGGGGTCGTGGCGCCGCCCCCAAACCCCCCGCGCATTAGTTTTTCGGTGGGATGCTTACAGACAGCTGCTGATACATCTGTAATAATTTAAAAGTCACCGATAATTGCTGATTATCGGTATTTCTGCAAATGTGGGATGCAGCCATCGATAAGTACCTAACTTACCCACTAATAACTGATTACTTACCCACTGATAACTGATCACTTACCCACTGATAATACCGTGTTCTCACTCCCCCAAACCAGTCAAAGACAAAAAGAAATCCTTGAGATAGTTCTCGGCAACGGTTGGGACTATATGCGCGGGGTTTTAACCTTAGGAAAAACAGAAAATCCCCAGATTCCCACCCCAGAAGTTCTCAAAAAAATCCTCGTGGAATTGGGGCCTTTTTATGTCAAATTGGGACAGTTACTTAGTACCCGTCCCGATCTGCTACCTGCTAATTATATCGAGGCTTTAACTGCCCTACAAGCGCAAGTTCCTCCCGTTGCTTGGACAGATATAGAAATAGTCATCACTGAACAGTTAGCAAAACCGATCGAACAGGTATTTAAGTATATTAATCCCCAACCGATCGCCGCGGGATCGATCGGGCAAATTCATCGGGCAACTTTATTATCCGGGGAGGAAGTAGCGATTAAAGTCTTGCGTCCGGGGATCGAAAAAATTGTCGCCCAAGATAGTGCCTTAATTAAGGTAATTGCTGATTTAGTTGCCCTCACAGAATTTGGTCAAAGTTATGACGTTGTTAACTTAGCAGAGGAGTTTATTAAAGCAGTCAATGCGGAATTAGATTTCACCCAAGAAGGTCATTATACTGACCAATTACGCTATAATTTAACCCAGAGTCGGTGGTCAGAACCCAAACAGTTAGTTATTCCTAAAATTTATTGGCACTTAACTAATTCTCGGCTATTAGTGTTAGAATGGTTGGAAGGAAAACAAATTTTAGAGGCTGATGTTTCTAGACCCGTAACCGAGCAAGCAATTTCCCAAAGAAAAAGCGAAATAACTAGAATTTTGTTTCGGTCATTTTTTCAACAAATTTATATTGATGGCTTCTTTCATGCCGATCCTCACCCGGGTAATATCTTCTATCTTGACGATGGTAGAGTGGCTTTAATTGACTGTGGTATGGTGGGCAGATTAGATCCGCAAACTCAACAAATTTTAACAGAATTGTTATTGGCAATTGTTGACTTAGATGCCAAAAGATGCAGTCAACTAACTATTAAACTATCCGAGTCAGTGGTGCCGATTACTTTAGTACAATTAGAGGTGGATTATGAGCGGATGTTGCGAAAATACTATAACCTCAATTTAAATCAAATTAACTTTAGTGAGGTGGTTTATGAACTTTTGCAAATTGCCCGTCGCAATAGAATTAAACTTCCGGGTAATTTAGGTTTATTTGCCAAAAGTCTCGCTAATCTAGAAGGAACTGCCCGAAAATTTAATCCTGATATTAATATCCTAGAAGAAGTCAAACCGCTATTAACTAATATTCTTGAACAACAGTTAATCGGTAGCACTCCCCTACAAACTGCCCTAAGAACAGTTTTAGACTTGAAATCTTTTTCCCTGAAATCTCCCCGTCAAATCGAAGTTTTACTAGACGGTTTAACCTCGGAAACTTTAAATGTTAATCTGAAAATTCGCGACCTAGATAATCTCCGTCGCAGTTTAGATAATTCCGCCAATCGACTAGCTTTTAGTGTGATTATTGGTTCCTTAATTATCGGGGCCGCCATTGTCACAGCCAGCGCCCAATCTCGGCAATTAACTATTATTAGTACCGGATTATTTGCTACAGCTAGTTTTATCGGTTTATGGTTAGTTGTCGGTATCCTGCGATCGGGGAGATTGCGCTAGAAATTATCGCGATTAAATTAAGATTTGTTGTTGTAAAAATTTCGCCCACTGACTAGCCAATTCAACTTCAGTAAAGGGAATTTTTTCAGGCGATCGCTCCTTAAAAATAAATTCTAGGAAAGGAGAACCTTGGGGGGGAAGAACATCTAAATCCACCACTTGATTATTAACTAACAGACGGATTTCTTTGACCTCCTCTAGGGAAAAAGTTTGTAAATTAATCACTCCCTTACGAGTTGGCTTTCCCCAAGTGATAATTTTATCTTTTTGACCTAATACAGAATATATATCATACTTAGCTCGCTCGAAGTTTTCCGCCCATGCTCGATAGATTTCCACTTTTTGGTATTCATTCCAACCACTCCAAGCCAACCAAATAAATAGAATTAATAAAGGTGTCCACAATAACCCGCGTTCCATAAACTATCGCCCCAAAATCCTGGTCAATTAATCGTATTTTATGCTAATTGGCAGCAAGGGATTATCAGATGTCAGTTTTCAGTTCACTGATTACTGAAACAAGCTCCCCACTGACTTGCTGATTCGGAAAAAAAGGGCAGGCAAAGGCCCACCCTAGGATTAATGATTAGTCAATCACACCTTAGACATCGTAGTAGAGGGAGAACTCGTAGGGGTGGGGACGTAAGCGCATCGGGTTAACTTCGTTATCGAGTTTGTAGGTGATCCAGTTTTGGATAAAGTCTTCGGTAAAGACACCAGAATCGGTCAAGAAAGCGTGATCTTTTTCGAGATTTTCCAGAGCTGCTTCCAGAGAACCGGGGGTAGAGGGTATTTTTGACAATTCTTCGGGACTGAGTTCGTAGATATCCACATCGAGAGGTTCCCCTGGTTCGATTTGATTTTTAATCCCATCGATACCCGCACAGAGCATGGCTGCAAAAGCGAGGTAGGGATTAGAAGTCGCGTCAGGACAACGGAATTCCAAACGTTTGGCTTTCGGGTTGCTTCCCGATAAAGGAATCCGAATCGAAGCGGAGCGATTACCTTGGGAGTAGGCCAGGTTTACAGGGGCCTCAAAACCGGGGACGAGACGCTTGTAAGAGTTGGTGGTGGGGTTAGTTAAAGCTAAGAGAGCGGGAGCGTGTCTAAGCAAACCACCGATATAGTACAGTGCCATTTGGCTAAGTCCGGCGTATTTATCCCCGGCGAACAGGGGTTGACCATCTTTCCAGATAGACTGGTGAACGTGCATCCCGGAACCGTTATCACCAAAGATGGGTTTGGGCATAAAGGTGACGGTTTTACCGTATTTCTTGGCCACGTTCTTAATGCAGTATTTGTAGGTCATCAAGTAGTCGGCGGCCCGTACTAGGGTAGAGAATTTAATCCCTAGCTCGTTTTGACCACCAGTAGCGACTTCATGGTGATGTTTTTCGATGGGAACTCCGCAGTCGGCCATGGTTAAGAGCATTTCCGTGCGAATATCTTGAGAGGTATCGGTGGGACTAACGGGGAAATAACCCTGTTTGTAGGCGGGTTTATAGGCAAGATTTCCCTCTTTTTCGTCTTTACCGCTATTCCAACGACCTTCGACACTATCCATGTAGTAATAGCCTGCGTTGGCGGTTTGGTCGAAACGAGCGCTATCAAAGAGGAAAAATTCCGCTTCCGGTCCAAAAAATGCGGTATCACCTAAACCGGTACTGCTAAGATAATCGATCGCTTTCTGAGCAATAGAGCGAGGATCGCGGCTATACCATTCACCGGTTCTCGGTTCTTTGATGCTACAGATCATGCTTAGGGTAGGTTCCTTGTAGAAGGGATCGATCCAAGCAGTGGTGGGATCGGGAACCATGGCCATATCGGATTCGTTAATTGCTTTCCAACCGCGAATACTGGAACCATCGAAGGCAACACCATCGCTGAAAGAGCTTTCATCGATTTGGTCGTAGTAGAACGAGCAATGTTGCCAGATACCCGGCATATCAATAAATTTCAGGTCGATAATCTTAATATTGTTGTCCTGAATCATTTTCAAGACTTCTTGTGGCGTTTCGGGCATGGAAAACTCCTTTGATGTATGGATCAGTTCTTAAGCTTCTCAAAAAATCCATCCTAGACAGTCACTTTGGCCGGTTTTGTATTTTTCGATACAAAATCTTTAATCCTAGCTTGAAAAAATCTGTAATTTCCTTGTTCAGGTCGGTAATTGCTCAGAATGGCGATTTGCCTATCAGCTTCTAGCTCCTCTGGCCACACCTCAAGCACGTTCACTTCTGCAAACACTTGCCGTCTAAGCTAAGACGCATTTTAACCGCCTATACTTAGGGTCTGCGGCAAAAAGTTTTTCGGTGGGGGTTGGGGGTTGGGGGATGGGTTTTACCGATTTTCAGGTGGTCAACTACCTAATTTTCAGGGAAAAAGTCCCTGAATTTTCCCCCGGATCACTCCCCGGTCCGGTACTTTTTGATTGACAAAAGGTCTAAAAGTCTTACCCAACAAGGTTTTTAGCTTTATTCAGCAAGCCCTAATTAATTAAATCTTTTGCCAGATAAGGATTTAGTCGATTTATGCAACCCTATTGAACCATACCAAGTAACGAAGAACCAGAAATTATAACTTTCTTTATCCTCAATTATAACAGTAATTTCTCGATTATTTAATAGGATTAATTCTCCTGCGTACAGACCTTTGCCTCCCTTTCAATCAGGAGCGCAGAACCATTCGCTAAAACCTGGTCGAGTATTGGCTTTTTTTCCTTACTAGATATTTTGGCATTAGCGGGCTATTTCACCTGAAAATATAGACCATTTTCTTGATTACAAAGTAAGAAAAAAACTCTAATAGCAAATCTGTTTTTAATAGTATGATTAACTTCCAATCGAACTTTAAAAACCCGCTCCCCGCTCCCCACTTCCTATTCCCCGCTCTCTTGCCTAAATACTCACCTCGCCTACCTCAACTCTGGCCAGTTAATGCTATTATACACCTAACCAGACATTTTAGCCTCAAATTCTGAAATATAATGTTTGCTTAACCTGGAACGATCAAAGCGTTAGATTAGAAAGAGTCCTTTTTTTAGAGATATTTAAACCTGATGGTCTGGCCTTTTAAACCGAAAACCCGCAAACAAATCGCTCGAATAGAAATTACAGGTGCAATTGCCTCCGATACCCGCAAAAGAGTCTTAAAAGCCCTAGAAATCGTCAAAGAAAGGCAATATCCCGCCCTACTTCTCCGCATTGACTCCCCCGGGGGAACCGTGGGGGATTCCCAAGAAATTTATGAAGCATTGAAGCGGTTACAAAAAAACACGAAAATAATCGCTAGTTTTGGCAATATTTCCGCCTCTGGCGGCGTTTATATCGGTATGGGGGCTAATTATATTATGGCTAACCCCGGCACGATTACTGGCTCGATCGGTGTTATCCTGAGAGGGAACAATCTGGAAAGATTGTTGGATAAGGTGGGAGTTTCGTTTAAAGTGATTAAATCTGGCCCTTATAAAGATATTCTCTCCTTCGATCGAGAATTAACTGATGAAGAAGAAAGAATTCTCCAGGATATGATCGATACCAGTTATCAGCAATTTCTGCAAACCGTCGCCAGCGCTAGAAATTTAGATGTCAATCAGGTGAAAAGTTTTGCCGATGGGCGCATTTTTACCGGTCAACAGGCTTTAGAATTAGGAGTGGTCGATCGCTTGGGAACCGAGGAAGATGCCCGACTTTGGGCGCTAGAATTGGCAGGATTACCCCCAGATAAAACTAAATGTCAGACTATCGAAGAACCGAAACCCCTCCTCAGTCGTCTGACGGGCAATCGTTCCCAAATACCCCTAGGATTACAAAAAACCCTACAGCGTCTAGAATTTGAATTGGAAGTTAACGGACAACTATTGTGGTTATACCGACCCTGATGGCCAAATTAAAGTCGAGAAAAAGGGCGCGTTAACCCCTAAAATTGACTCATCAGGATTAGCGGAGGATGACAATCGTGCAGTGGAAGGTTCGAGCCATTCGGGGAGCAACGACAGTAACGGTTAATACTATTGAAGCTATACGAGAAGCAGTGACAGAACTCCTCGAAGCGATCGAAATCCACAATAGTCTCGATCCCGATGATATTGTTAGTATTATCTTTACGGCAACTCAGGATTTAGACGCGATTTTTCCCGCTGCTATCGCTCGCGAACGTCCCCATTGGCAAAATGTCCCCCTCCTCGATGTGCAACAGATGCACGTCGCTGGGAGTCTGGAAAAGTGTATTCGGGTAATTCTCCACGTTAATACTCTCAAACTGCAAAGCGAAATGCAGCACGTCTATCTGCAAGGAGCGAAAAATCTTCGCCCCGATTGGCAGATTTCTCCAGTCACTATTAATCGCTAAAATCTTCGATAACCTGTTCCCGCATTTTCTATTTCGATTTTATCACTCAATCCAAACTCTTGGGGGGTTCTACCCCCCAAACCCCTCGCGCATTAGGTTAACTGTGAGATGCTTACACGCAGTTGTTCATATATTTGTACCAGTTTAAGAGTCACTGATAATTGCTGATTGTCGGTGTTTCTGCAAATGTGAGATGCAGCCGACTAAATCTCTATCTCAAGGTCGCGAGAGGACTCCCGTTAAACCGCGCGAGCGGTTAGCGGGGGAGTGTCAATTCCGACAGCCAACTCAAAATTAATTGATTAACTTTTTCGGGATGTTCATCGTGGGGACAGTGACCGGCTTTGGCAATCGGATAAAATTGGGTATTATTTCCCATTTTAGCTCTTTCTTGGTAAATTACCGAACCGGCGATCGGTGTCCAAGGGTCATCCTCTCCCCAGAGTACCAATAAAGGGCGATCGATTTGCGGTAATAATTCCTGGGGAGAAGGTCCGGGGGGTGCTGTCAACACCGATGCAAACACTCCCCACGCACCCGCATCACAGGAGGGTTGATAGATAATTTCGACTAATTCCTCGGTAATCGCAGCATGATCCCGATAAACCTGTTTTAAGGTGTTACGGATGCGATTTTTCTGCCTTACCTGTTCAAAAATAAACTTTCCTGTCACGGGAGAACTAACTAAACCGGTAAAGGCAGCCATGATTAAACGCAGCGGCAAATTTAATTCTTCGGGACGATGGTTTAATCCTCCGGCACAGTTAATAATTACTCCTCCAGCAGTGATTTCGGGAGATTCTGCCATCAGCATTAAGGTAATCAGTCCCCCGATGGAATTACCGATAAATACCGCCGGTTTTGCCATTTTTTCTCGCCAAAAGTCTTGTATTTGCCGCAGCCAAAGGTCGAGACTATAATCTAAAGCTGGCTTATCTGTACCTCCAAATCCCAAAAGATCTAGGGCATAGACTTGATAGCCATTTTCCGCTAAAACGGGGATATTTTTGCGCCAATGACCGATAGATGCCCCAAAACCGTGAATTAATACTAGGGGTTGTCCTTCTCCCCGCACAGTGTAGGGGATGGTGTGACCTTGCCATGTCCAAGACAATTGCTCTAAGCTAGTCCCAGTGATCGGAGATTGTAGTGCCATTGTATGAAGTTTTATTAAGTGATAGGTAAATTATAGAGTAAAAATCAGCCGAGAATTTATGCCACAACGCCAGACTTTTACCAATAACTCGATGGAAATTTCCTATTTACAATGGAGCGATCGAGGTATGCCTCTATTATTATTGCACGGCATGGCGGATCATGCTTTGGTTTGGTCAAGTTTGGGCGATTATTTAAGCTCAAATTATCAAGTTATTGCCCCAGATTTGCGGGGACATGGGGAAAGCGGTAAACCGGCAACCGGTTATCACTTTCAGGATTATATCGGCGATTTAAGGGCTTTAATTAATCATTTAGGTTGGACGCAAGCACATATTTTAGGTCATTCTTGGAGTGCTAAAATAGCGGCAATTTGGGCAACTCAACAGCTGGAAGTATTTAAGAGTTTAATTTTAGTCGATCCCTTTTTTATCGATAAAATGCCTAGTTGGATTAGGATAACTTTTCCAATTCTCTATCAAGTTTTGCCCTTTTTAAAGATTACTCGCTCCTTTGATAGTTATCAGAGCATAGAAGCGATCGCTCGTCAATTAAAACAATATAAAGGTTGGTCAAATCTACAGCAAGAGGTGTTTAAAAATGCCATCGAACAAAAAGCTGATGGCAGTTGGAGCAGTAAATTCACTTTATCGGCACGCGGGGAAATTTTTGAGGATGTCATGGGGTTTGCCGGATTAACTAAAACTTTAGATATTCCCAGTTTATTAATCCTTCCGCAGCAGGGATTAAATCGCACTGCTTGGCAAATTCAATCCTATAAAAAGTATTTAACTTCTCTAGAGATTAAAAAGATACCGGGTAATCATTGGGCATTTTTAGGGGAACCTGAAATTTTTAATCAAGCGGTGGCCGAGTTTTTATCCGTTCGGGAAATTGTCTGATTAGCGGAGAGAACGAATCTGCAATTGGTAATAATCCTCGTCTAAACCTTGATTCTGCTTGTTATTAACCGAATTAAGCTGTTTTTGCAGTGCCAAAATGCGATCGCCCGTAGCAGGATGGGTGCTGAGAATTGTTGGGGTAGAACCCCCCTGTTGTGCTAATTTTCCCATCAAGGAGATCATCGCCGTGGGTGCATAACCAGCCTCAGCTAGATTGTTTAAACCCAGTCGGTCCGCTTCTAATTCATCCTTGCGACTATTGGGCAGATTATAGGCGAGATTGACTCCCAATTGTACCCAAGTTTTTGTGTCTAATCCCGCCGCGCTGAGAAGTCCTTGGGCGAGGGCAGTATTGCGTAATTGGGTGATAGAATGACGACCGACGATATGGCCGATTTCATGGGCAATGACGCTGGCTAATTCTGCCTCATTATCAGCAGTTTTAATCAATCCCGTGTGTAAATAGACAAATCCGCCCATGGTTGCGAAGGCGTTAATGCTATTGTCGCGCACCACTTGAAAAGTGTAGGGAATCTCAGGGTGATCGCTAGTTGCCGCTAATCGCTGGCCGATTTCTTGGACATATTGGTTAATTCTGGCATCTTTGGCCAGTTTTATTTTACCTGATTCTAATAAACCTTGATTAATCTGCCTACCGAGGGCAACTTCCTGCTGAGGAGAAATAGTGGCGAGTTGAATAACCTGCACACCGCGAAAAAGTAAATCCATCCACGAGCGTGCGAAACTAGGTTGGGGATTGACAATCCCGATACTCAGGGTGAGCAGCAGGGAAATTATTGTTAATAGCCAAAAACGGTAGAAAATAGGGCGCATAGACGATTCGATCCCATAAAAACCTCATTCCCATTCTAGACAGTCCCTATCACCCTTTGCCTGCTACTGTCCCCGATTGGTTTGATAGACGTAAAAGTTAAATAAATCGAATAAACTGCCAACAAAAGCAAAGGTGACAGCGATGGTTAACATTCCTTGTAGGGGATAACCGCCGCCGAAAATGGTTAAAAATTGCAGGATTTGGCTAAAACCGGTCTGACAAACCCAAGTAAAGCCGGGGACATGACTGGTGGCCAATAAAGCAGTTAAAATAGAACCCACCAAGAGGACGGGGGCAACAAAACTTAATAGGGTGGAAAATAGCAGGGAACGGAGCAAAGTAATCATGGGTGCTGATCTCCAGAGAATTAGGGGGCGATCAAACGGGAATAGGAATCTATGCTCGCTCCCCTCTAGGATATACGTTCATCTCGGCTAGGGGCGGTTTTTTAAAAAATCTTAAAATATCATTAAGATTCTTGGTTAATAACGATTAAGTGGTACACAAAAGTCAACCCGATAATTGCTGGGTCAGCCTTTTTCAGTGATCAGTAAACAGTAAACAGTGAGGGGTTGGGACGTGGGGACGTGGGGACGTGGGGACGTGGGGACGTGGGAAGAATAAATAAAAATAATCTCCCGTCTCCTGTCTCCTGTCTCGGCTCTTCTCGACTTTGTGTGATAATTTTTGCTTATGGAATCGTGAAATGCTTATCGAGCAAGACTTTTAGGGCTATTTTGCGGATATTCTATCAGTATAGACCTCGTTTTCACACAGAAACCAGAAGAGCCCTGTCTCCTGTCTCCTGATAACTGATAACTGATAACTGATAACTGATAACTGATAACTGATAACTGATAACTGATAACTGATAACTGATAACTGATAACTGATAACTGGAACTACCTGAAGCATTGATCCCCGTGGTGTGGTACTGTCAATTCAGTGTATTTATCGGCACTGGCTTAAGATTTGTCGCTATTGTCCTCCCCTTCTCCCGTCGCTGTTTTTGAGGCTTTCTATGACCGACATTCCTTTCACCCTAGACCAACTGAGAATTCTCAAAGCGATCGCTGCCGAAGGAAGCTTTAAGCGGGCGGCAGATACCCTGTATGTATCTCAACCGGCGGTCAGTCTTCAGGTACAAAACCTCGAAAAACAGCTAAATGTGCCGTTATTTGACCGGGGCGGTCGGAAAGCCCAATTAACGGAAGCGGGATACCTACTCTTAAGCTACGGCGAAAAAATTATCACTCTCTGTCAAGAAACCTGTCGGGCGATCGAAGATCTACAAAATCTGCAAGGGGGAACCCTGATCGTCGGCGCTTCCCAAACCACGGGAACCTATCTTCTTCCCCGCATGATCGGGCTTTTTCGGCAAAAATACCCAGAAGTATCCGTACAGCTACAAGTTCATTCCACCCGTCGCACCTCTTGGAGCGTTGCTAACGGTCAAGTGGATTTAGCCATTATCGGGGGAGAAGTTCCCGCCGAATTACAAGAAACCCTGCGGATTATCCCCTACGCAGAAGATGAACTGGCTTTAGTCCTGCCTATTTTTCATCCTCTGTCTAAGGTAGAAATGATTCAAAAAGAGGATTTATATCGACTAAAATTTATCACCCTCGATTCCCAATCGACGATTCGCAAAGTTATCGACAAGGTTTTAACTCGTTGCGAGATCGATACCAAGCGCTTAAAAGTGGAGATGGAACTTAACTCGATCGAGGCGATTAAAAATGCTGTACAATCCGGTTTGGGGGCGGCTTTTGTCTCGGTGACAGCGATCGAAAAAGAACTACAAATGGGAGTTATCCACGCTACCAGAATTAAAGATGTGGAAGTACGACGCACTTTGTCGGTAATTATTAACCCGAATCGCTATCGCTCGAAAGCTGCCGAGGCTTTTACCCTAGAAATACTACCCCAATTCTCCACCTATCCCGAATATCTGGCTGACGACCACAACTTTGAACCGATTCCTAATCCGCAACCCGCCGAAATTATTAGTAAATAAGTCGCTCGAGATGGGCAAAATCTCCCTCGGAACATTTAAGCTATCTCTTGGGAAAATTACTGGCCCGATAAATTACTTTTTGATCGACTTTAATCCAATGGAGACTCTCTAAACGATTTCTAAGATTAGTAATAGTTACTCCCAACTCGTCGGCGATCGCATACAGAGGTCCCCATTTCGTCAAGTCACGTCCCTAGGATTAGCTTTTGCTTTATCAAAACGGGAAGTTATCTTGATAACTTCCCAAGTGTCTGAACAAATAGGTGTTCCTCGTCCCTTACGCTTAAAAGTTCATGAATTAGGAGAACAAGTAAATTTAAAACAGTTAGTTGACACTACGTTGAAATTAACTTTACTTCACTATGGTTCTCTCAAAGAACCCCGTTTACCTATCCCTTTGTATGGAGCGGACATTATTGCTTATCGACGCTTACAAGGAATTTATCCTAGTTTATTAGAAGATGATTGTCAATTCTGGCTTTAGAGTGGTACCAGTCAATCAGAATAGTTACGAACTCGACCCATTTGGTCGATTTTTGCATAACAATGGTTCAGATTCTACCACCTTTTTTCTCTACCTCGGCAGTTACTATTTTTCAGTTAATCCAGATTCAGTTTTTTTAAGTAAATCTGAGGCAAATCTTTCACTAAATCCCACTAAAAAAGCACAGGAAAAGATAAATAAATCCTGACGAGCTTTGTTTGTTATTAAACTAGAAGAATTTTTATCCTGGGTAATCATAAAATCAATTTTAATCAACGTATCTGAGCTAATTAAACTAAAGATAAAAATACCGAAAATTAGACCAATTAATGGTTTAAAGAAACCAATAAAAAAAGGAATGAGGGGGTCGTCATATTTTTGGTCTCGAAAGTCGATAATTCTGAGTAAAATACTTGCAACACTTCCCAATACTCCTGCTGTTGCCGCATAAACTAAACCATAAAATATATGCCGATTAGGATTTATCGTATCACTCGATGATTTTAAATGTTCTGAATAACTACTAGAAGGAATGGGTACTGGGGAGTTTGCTTGAGGTAATGGTTTTGAAATAAGTGCCTCCTCTTGAGAGTATTTCTGTTGTAAATTATCATCAAATTGGTAAATTTCTTGAGCAGAAAATTTGAGGGCAATAATAGATAAAAAAGTTGTCATAGATAAACCTAAAAATATTTTGAATGGGACTGATTTTACAGAATATATATAACTAAATACATTCAAAATATGTCCCCATAAAAAATAGCGATCATTATTAATTTCCTTTTCTAGATTAATTCTGAATTCTCGAAGAGCATCAACTCCGACTTTATTGGTTTTTGCCATGAGCAATATATATTTAATTTCCTCTAATAACAAAATAAATTTAGTTGGATCATTGTTAAAAATAAACCAACCAATTTTCCAGCTATTACTTTTTTTATAAATCAAATAATTCAGATGATGAATCTGTTGAACTAAGTTAGTGAGTTCTAGTTGTAATTCAGGAGAAATTATCGGCAAAACCTCTAATAAAACTTCCCTAATATCCGCATTTAAGGCGTTAACATCGTCATTTTTTTTTACTGGAGTGGAAGTTATCATATTTTTTGGGACTTTTTAGATTGATTAATAGAATGAAAAGGCTATAGAAGAGAGAGGTTTTCAACCTAGTTTTTTGATAACTTTCTAGTCACTTTCTCGTTGTCACATTAATAAAACGTTTGACCCTGGATAATTGTGATATATTTGTTACATTTAGTTACTTAAAATCAAATTATCCCTGGTTTGAGTTTTTGAATTTACCTCAAAATCCTCTCCTCTTAAACAGCTATCTAATTGATCTTGTAATATATTTGTATTAATTGTCTCCGTGCTAATTAATACCAATTGGGTAAAGGGTGGATTATTACCCCATTCTTCGCCTATTTCTAAGGTAATTCTCGGCCCCACTTGTTGCAAAATTACTCTTCTATTGGGATATTCAACAGTAGATAAAATACCCTTAGCTCGCAATACAGTTACGGGTAATTTTCCTAATATTTTTCCCAGGGTTAATAACTGAAAAGGGCGATTACTTTGATAACTCCAGGTATGAAAGTTATCCGAGTGATTAGATTTTAATTGACTAGATACAGAATGAACGGGAAATGAGTCCCTAAATCCTAATAATAAATCTAGGGAAATATCCCCATAACTCCCTTTTAACAAACGCACCCATGGTGCTATTTTTTGGATAATTTGATTAGCATTAATTTGTGCTTTTTCATCAATCAAATCAATTTTATTGAGAACCACAATATCAGCGGCCGAAATTTGATCAATTAGCAAATCTTGATAGTTAATTTTTCCAGATGGTTCACAAATTTGGGGTAGATAGGTCGCATCAACTAGGGTAATAATGCTTTCTAAGCGAATTATTCTACTTAAAACTGGACGCCTTAGGGTTTGTAACAGGGTATAAGGGTTAGCAATTCCACTGGCTTCAATTAATATCTGATCTGGACGGAGAGATAGGATTTTGGGCAGAGAATTAACCAGATTATTTTGTAAATTACAACAAACACAACCTCCCTCAAGAGTGATTAGATCATCGTCTCTATTTTTAATTAACATCTGATCAATATTAAGACTACCAAAATCATTGACCAGTATGCCAAAACGGCGATCGCTTTTACCCTTAAGAATGCGGTTAAGTAAAGTAGTTTTACCAGCACCTAAAAAACCCGTCAGCAGTGTTACTGGTGTCTTCCAGAGATTTGATGACAAAACCATTATACTTGTCCTCCCGATGGTCGTTTATAGATGACTCCCCGTTTCATGACAAAATCAACTTTACCAGTAACATTAATATCCTCAAAAGGATTACCCGGCATAGCGATAATATCAGCAAATTTCCCCACCGCTAACGCACCAATATTCGGCTGCATTAATAATTCAGCCGCTACAGTAGTTGCAGCTTTTAAAGCGCGTAAAGGAGTAATACCATTTTGAACCATCGCTGGAAACTCTTTCCAGTTATCTATATGAGGAAAAGTTCCTGCATCAGTACCAAAAGCAATCTTAACGTTACTTTTAGCTAAATTATCAGCACAAGCAATCAGTTGAGAGGCATATTTTTGATATTTAGCGTGTTGCCAAGAAGAACGATTTTGCCAATATTCAGGATTATTAGCATTGCGAGCTTTTTCTAAAACAGTGTATTGAGTTGGTACAAGATAAACTCCTTTCTGTTCCATCAATTGCAAAGTCTCGGAACTGGCAAGATTACCATGTTCAATGGAACGTACCCCCGCATTAACAGCACGTTGAACCCCTTCCCCTCCATAAGCGTGAGGACAAGCAGAAATACCGAAATCTTTGGCGGTACTAACCAGAATATTCATCTCCTCTTGGGAATAAGTGGTTTGGCTGGGATCGTCCGTAGGAGAGCTAAAACCCCCTGTAGCACAGAATTTAATCCAATCTGCTCCTGAGCGAATTTCTTCCCGTACTATGCGGATAATTTCTGCTGTTCCGTCTGCTACTTCAAATTTTTCTGGTCTGAACTGAAAAGCAACTAAAGAGGTAAAATCACCATGCCCTCCTTGGGCTGAAATCAGGTGAGGTGCTACTAATAGATCTGGTCCAATAATCCAGCCCTTGGCGATCGCTTTTTTGAGATCGACGGTAATAAATTCTGGATCGGGACAACCCACTTCCCTTACAGTAGTAAAACCGTTCATTAACAGTATTTTCAGGGGATTTAAGCTATAAAGGGTCATTAATGGCACTGTCACCATATAAGGATTTTCTGGAATTGTAGGATCTCCTTCACAGAAGGTAATATGAACATGACAATCAATGAAACCAGGGGTAACGGTGTGTCCTTTTAGTTCAATAATTTGAGCGTTGCTGTGATCAACTGTTGCAGCGATCGCAGTGATATTGCCATTTTCGACGCGAATTTCTGTCGCACCAAGGAGATTATCAGCCAAACCATCCCAATATTGATCGGTTACGATTACATAATTTGGGCTAGTGGAATTAGTAACAGTCATAGTTGTTTCTCCTGTTGTTGATTTTTTTTAGTGTTTTGATTAGTTTTGAGGTAGGCAATAGCTTAATATGTCCTTGATATTACTAACAGATTACGAGCTATTAATGAGTTACCAAAGAGACAGGTTATTCGCTCGTCTGTATCCTTTTAAAATGTTTAAAGGTATCGCATTAATGAGAGCAGAAAAATTATTGACATTCGTTTCTAGTTGACCTGTACTGGTGTTGACGCGATTCCACCAGTCAGTAGCAATAATGTTAGATTTGATGCCATTTAAACCAGCGAAAAAGCTAGAGAGTTCTTTAGGCACATTAGCTGGTACTCCACCAACTTTATAGTTGTACTGGGCCATTAATGACCACAGAAAATTATTAGATTGGCTTATGGAGTCGATTTGCTGTTGTAAATAACTCTGGACACTTGACCAATCGGTTATACTTGAACCACACCAATATTGTTTAATAGAATTGCTCCAAAAAGGTGTATTTTGTTGTAACCAATTCGATACACTGCTGTCAAACTCTAGAGAACCAACTACCACTCGACCAGAAGTTTGCCAGATATCTTTTAAGGTTTGAGATATTCCCAATGGTGGTATCAGTTGGTCTTGGCCAATGGTTTTTATAATGACATTAGACAAATCTTGATAATTTTGAGTTGTCCAATTTCCCTCAAAGTCATGTAAATCAAGAATTACAATTTCTTGAGGATTAGACGCTAAAAATTGTGTTACTTGATTGAGAACATCTACTAATTTAAGAGGGAGGGCAAAACTACCATGACACATCACAAATTGATCATCTCCCGATCCACTACCAAGCATTAATCTGAGATCAAGGGAACGAATACCTTGATTAAGTTGCTGATTAATATTTTGATATTGAGTTTGTACCCAGTTTTGGCTAATACTATCAGCACAATAAGTAGAAGTATCGTGAGTACCTGGCAGTGTTAACTCATTAAGATGGAGGTTTTGAATACAAGGCGCAAATAACTCCATCCAATTGTTAGCCCAATGTAATACGGAAGGACGTAATACACTGAAATCATCTGCTAATCCACCACTACCATAATTAGGTGTTGGATAAGGGGTAATTGGGCTTTGAGTATTGCCAGGAAAATAGCCAAGTCCGATAGTAACAACACCATCATGAATCCAACCCACAGCAGATGTCTTATTAGTATCAGGAGTAGGATAAATAAAAAGACCATTAGGAATATTTTGCCATTCAACGAAGACCCCATAACCCGCTTCTGAGGCGACAGGAGTTGATAATCCTTTCACTCCACTCTTTTTAGCGCGAATTGTAAATGTAAAGTTGCTTACACCGTCGAGGGTATAGGTAACATCGGAAGCATCATCTATACTGTCATGACCTACTGTTTCTTTAAACTCAGCATAAAATTGAGTAAAGGAATTAGGCCCAATATTAGAAGATGGATTCCACTCCATCTGGTAACTACCTGATTTTCCTTGATGGATGTTATATGGCGTAGCGTTGACAATTTGTATGTGAAATCCAGCACCCATATGAGTTACTCCTTAGTTTGTGTTTAAATGACTTTTATTGAATGTGATCGAACTCTTGAAAGCGATCGCTAAACAGGAAAAACTTTGATCGCTTTTTCGTAGTACGCCTGACGATCAGCTAGTCCGTTAAGACCACCATTGACTCGTCGGGTGATTTCTGCCACCGTTGCACCGCGATCGCAAAGAGCATTCATGTTATTGTTATGCCACCAAAAACCGCCACTGGTAAAAGGATAGGTGGTACTAACATAGTCAACTCCATTCATAACTTTCGGATCATGAATATAATTCGCAAAAGCTTGATAGTTGCTGCGTCCCGTTAGTTGAATAACGCCCGCTCCTTTATATTTGGGACCATCCCCTGGATCAATATTGCCTAGATCTTTCCGTCCGTTATACTCCTCACCGCTACCGAGTTCTTTCATCCATTTCAAGCCTCCACTTTCATGGGCAGTTTGGCTTAAAAAATGACACATTCGGGGGTGAGTGTTAATTTCAAAGCGATTTAAGCAAGAATTGAGGTCTGCTAATTGTCCATCGCTGATGACGTTACCGTAGATAGATTCAGCTTGAGTTTTGGAGATTAAATTACTACCGCCTGGTAATTCTTGAAGAGCTAGTAAAAGTTTTGCTGAAGAGGCTCCTACGGTATCCAGTTCTCCTTCTTTAATTTTTTGCTTGAATTGCTCAAAGGCTTGTTTGGTTTGGGGTCCATAAATGCCATCAACACCATTAGCAGGAAGTAATCCGAGAACTTGCAAACGGGTCTGAACTTCTCGGCAAAGTTCGGAATCTCCTGCTAAGGAATCAATGGGTTTAACGAGGTTTTGTTGAATGATGTCTTCTAATTTCATGGTGTTGATTTCCTGGTTGAGGTTTTAATAATGGTGATCACTGATTTAATCAAGACTAAAAAACTAAGATAGTTTAGCATCCATTGTATCTAAATCCTGATCAGATAGGGTTAGAGTATCAGATAAATTGTTAGTCAGTGGCCACTCAATATCGAGTAAATTAAAGTAGGCTTGAATATGTTGAAAATAAGCCTCTTGAAGAAACTGTTTCATTGCCGTTGTTTGTGGTTTTGTAAATATACCACATTGCCCTTTCATAGCAAAAGTTGTTGGATTAAGGTGCTGATAATTACAGTTTTTAACCTTTTGAATTTGTTTGTTTACCAGTAGAGAAATTTGTAAAGATTTAGTAATATTACAGGGTTGGTAAAGGGTGGGAATTTGAGCAAGTTGGGTGGTATTCCAGGCATGGGGAACAATGTCTAAACTATTCCATAATCGGCTGGAAAGATTGAGTCCTGGCTCTGTCGTTTCATAGTAATTAGCAAAGTCTTGATCGCCAGGGGTTGCACCGGCGGAAAATTGCGTATAAACCTTGACTTGTGTGCCTTTTGGGTTCCAGCTTGTCTGATTCTCATAAAGCCATAACGCCATAACAGGAGCTAAGGCTCCTCCCAAACTATGACCTGTAGTAATAATTTCTATTGGTTGTTTGGGCTGTTTTTGTATTTCCTGAGTCAGAAAGTCTAGGAGAGATAAATTGCTTGAATTTTTCATTCCTTGCAAAATTTTTATCCCCGCATTTGTTCCCTCAGAAATATTACCTTGTTCTGGGTTTGTGCTAGACCAGGGAACCATATTATGGGTGTTAACATCTTCCTGTAACCAGTCAAATACAGACTTGGGGTTGGTTGCGGCGATCGCCACTACATATTGAGGATTATTTGTTGTTAGATTTTCACCTTTAGCGACATACATAATATTGTCCCAGACCTGACTTTTGGGATCGTGTCCATAAATAACAGGACCCCAAACTATCGTCCATTGACCGATTTTTGTTTGGACATTAGAATCAGCCAAATCAGTTAGTAATTTGTTACTATCACTGATATTAGCCAACATCGAAAGACAGAAAAGAATTTGCTGTTGATCGTAGCTAGGACTCATTGAATTGTCTCCTAAATTTAGCAATGGTTGTTTTGAGAATGATTTGAGAGGCTACTTCATCAAGCAGTGGGTAAACAGTCAGTCTGGATAAACATTCATAATATACAGCCAAATAGTATCTGTATATTTTGTTTTTTCTGTACTACGCAGAAAGATTTCAAAATAGGAACTACTGTTATACACATGACGAATAATGTTACAATATTCGCTGTCTTCAATCACCTCAAAATTCGCCGCTTTATTGGGAATCAATCTGATAGACTGCCTTCCCTGATCCGCCGCAAAACATAGATGAATATCTAACGGGACTCCCTGCCAGGCTGGATCATCAAAACCAAAAACCGAAAACAATCTCGCATTGGCAACTTCTAGGGGAATATTGTAGGGTTTAAACTCAAAAGGAATCACCCCCGTATAGGCTTCTCCCTGTCTGTCACCAACAAAACTACAGGGAAAATGATTAAAATTCCATAACAAAGATCCATCCTCATTTTTAACGGTGATCACATAGGGATCTTTGCATCGGTATAAAACCATTGGTTAACGACCTCCTAACTGGTTGTGCTAAGTTTTGTTAATTAGATAAGCGATCGCCTTTCATTCGGCTGATCCAAAAAGCGATCGCATCCTGTACTTAGAGTCTTGATAGACTTGTCCTATAGCGTCCTATGCGCTTAATAACCCGTCTTAGAATCTACCGCTCCAGCAACAATTCCAGTTATTGCCCAACCGACGGCAACTGGATCATCTGTCACCACACCAAAAACTAAGGCAGCGGCTGAAACAATATCACTGATCCATTCGTGATGCACACCACTAGTTGGATCGTTTGCTACTAACATTCCATTCTCAGGAATGCTTGAGCTTGGACTATAGGCTGCTAATGTACTATGGAAAACACCACTTGAACCCGTTGCACATAGATAATTCAGATTAGCATCTGCAATCGTAGCCCAGGGCGATCCCGAGATGCTTTGACTTTGTTGGGCGGCATTGCCTACCCTGTTGGTATTCACATCGCAAACCCACATACTTCCCATAGAGGAATTGCCAGGATTGGACGGAGCCGTAGCAATAAATACCGCACCATTTGGATAGTTTGAACCATCAGCCTGACCAGAGTTTGGTGAATAGGCCAAAGATAAAATTACCTGACCATTGGGTACTGTCCAAATAGGAGATATTCCCGCATCAAAACCACTATAGGGCTGATAGTGTACAACACCCGATGGTGTCGCAAAATAAAGACCTTTTGGTCCTCGACAAACAGCAGCTGAATATACCATCGGACTGCAATATTCAGCTAAATACCCGTAAAGGCTAGGATTTGAAGATGGGTTTTCGGCATTGAAGATAACCCCCGTAGCCTCTGATACGCCGCCGAGTAGCAGACAATCGTAATCAGTTAGCGTCCCCGATGGAAAAAAGGTCAGAGAGACCGCAGTTTCCCCCGTATAAGATGTATTTGAACCTACATAAGTTAAGGTCGGGCCGCCTATATATTCTGCTCCACCCTCAAAAGCCACACAAGGCCAAGACACACTATACCAATAGAGGTTGCCATTAGACGCTGCCACGTAAAGAAGGTTTGCGGGATAATAATAGAAAAGTCCGGCAATTGCGGCATCGGGTTCACTATGTTCAGAAATTTGAGTCGTGACATTACTACTTGTAAATTGATTGCCCCCAGTAGCGGGAGTAATGCTATTAAGCCAAATATTCTCGTTGTTAGACCCGTAAACAAAATAGTAAGGTGGTGAATAGCTAGTGTCACCGTAATTCAACAGAAACTCAATGGCAGTAGTACTGCCACCACTATTGTCAAGATTACTCACGCCTCCTAAAGTATAATTTGGCGGGGTTGGATTTGGTGTAAATTGCCCAACTGAGATACCACTTTGGTAAGCCGCGACGACAAAAGTCGTGTTAATAAAACTACCAGCAGGAATGGTGATTCCCGATATACATTGAGTGTAAGGAAAAGACATGAGCTAAATCTCCTTGATAAATTGATTTGAACTTAAAGGTAATTACTTGAGAGGTCAAAGGTTAACACTTTCAGTATTTAGCTCTGTCCTCACCATTTAGAGTCGTGCCGATTCCCACTGCCGACTATTACGCGATGGAATAACTAGGTTAATTTCATGGTGATCGCTATTGGGTCACTTTGATCGCCCTACCCAACGACCTTCTACTAATAAATTGAGAAACCAGTTTTGTGAATTTTTTCTTTCGAGCAAATTCTCTAATTTAAAGTTGCAGGAACTATTGGGACGAATTTTCGGCAAATTTATGAGCAACTTTTCCGCCAAAAGCAGCCGCTAAAAAAGCAAACGTTAGATTCGTACCCACAGGACCAACATCTTTACTGTTAACCAATGTGTAGGAACCAAACGCAATCGCTGTAATTAATGCCATAAAGCACATTAAACGAATGGCTGAATTATTACCATTGTTGTCTTGTAAAAAACTGCTAGAGGATGATTGATTAGAGTCAGAATTAGATGTTGCAGTTGGCGTAGTGTTAACCATTGGACATTCTTCATCGTCAATGTAAGTAATAACCCTTAGTGGTGCAGAAAACTCCTGAAAGACTTGTTGCACAAGGAGTCCGAATTAGATAGGGGTTTGTCAGGAGGAGCAACTTTATGAGATGCTTAAGTTCCGCAACTAAAAGTTATCCCTATCTCGGCTCCCCTCCTCCACCTTCAACTATTTGGGCAACTAAGTCAATGGATTAAGCTCAAAAACGTTGAATCTCGTCATAAAACTTTACATTCAAGAGCATATTAAATCTATACTTTAGACGGTCATAATCTGAGATTTATTAAACTTTTGACATCCTCACCGCCGTAAACGGACGGTGATTCCCAAACCTCACGATTTAGGTTTCTGCTTCTTTCCCTTGCGGGGTTCCGCACCGGCCTTAACAGAGTAAATCTGTTCTGG
>VYLV01000011.1_pt1 | contig 34891 bp, 30 predicted proteins | sample 5114191 | NCBI WGS metagenome assembly VYLV01 (sample SAMN12291782, study PRJNA351875) | freshwater metagenome | isolation source: freshwater lake | place: USA: Michigan, Little Long Lake | collected 2013-08-08 | reverse complement strand
AAGTCTGTTTGGTTTGGTCAATATCCCGACAGTAGAGCAGATGCGGAACATCCTCGATGGAATAGCCGCAAAGCATCTTTTCCCCTGGTTCAGATGGATTGATCAAGGGCTGAAAGACCAAGGCTATTTGAGGGGGTTTGAGGCGTTGGATGGCAACTTACTCGTCGCCCTAGATGGGACTCAGTACTATAGTTCAGAGAAAATTAGTTGTCCTTATTGCTCAAGCCGCACCTCAAAACAGGGAAAGATAACCTATCAAATCAGGAGAAAGGTAAAATTGGCTAAAGATTTAGTTTATCAAGCAGCCAAAAATGCTTTGATCAAAGATAATTGGTTAATTACTCATGACCTTTATACGATAAGTTTTGGAGGGGTGAATATGGCTGTCGATTTAGGCGCAGAAAAGCTGATTGCTGCGACTAAAGATAATCAAAAAATTGCTGTAGAAATTAAAAGTTTTTTAGAGAGGTCTTCAGCGATCTCAGAATTTCATACTGCTCTAGGACAATTTATTAATTATCGGGCGGTTTTAAAGAGAAAAGACCCAGATAGAGTCTTATTTTTAGCTATTCCTAGTTTTACTTACGACACTTTTTTCTCTTTAGATTTTACCCAATTGATGATTAGAGAAAACCATTTAAAATTAATTATTTTTTCGCCAAATCAGGAGGTAATTTTAACATGGATAAATTAGCAAAATATCGTCAATTAGTCAAAAATATTCTTTCAGAATATACTCAATATAAACCTACTTGTAATGATTTAGAGATTCAAGCTATTTTTGATGAACAAAAAGAACATTATCAGGTCGTTACTTTTGGGTGGGAAGGCGAAAAATATGTACATTATTGTCTCATTCATATTGACCTCAAATCTGATAAAATTTGGATTCAATGGAATATGACAGAACAAGATATTGCTGAAGACTTAGTTAAACTAGGTGTTCCTAAAAAAGATATTGTCATTGGCTTTCATCCTCCTGTACTTCGACAATTGACGGATTATGCAGTAGGATAGACTCGTTTATCCTACTGCAATTAATCTTGGTTAGCTGTCTGTTGTTTGAGAGTTATCTGTGGGTGACTTTGCTTTTTTTGATAGGACACATTTTACTTTTGTTGCGGCTAAACCTAATCCTAGTAATCCTAGACTAAAGACATTAGAAGGCTCAGGGACACTCTTTGGAGGCTGTGCGACAGATTTTATTGCAAGATGATCAAATTCAAGTAAATCTTCTGTAACTGGATTTGCAATTGGATATGTCGTTATATTTTCAAATCCTATCGAGGAAATCGATTCTCCTTGTAGTGCATCAATACGCAAGTAAGCATTACGTTGAAGTGTTGCCGATTTCCAATTTGCTCCTGCAAGCTGTTCAATTGTTTGTGAAAAAGGTATGCCATTGATGAAGAGGCGATGATTTGTTATTGGAACATCTCCTGGAGAAGATGGTGGGGGATTTAAAGATTGAAACCCTGAAAGCCCAATTCCAACTGATATAATGCTACTGCTAAAATTAAGCGTAGTAAGTTTTGCACATTCTGTACTCGGACAATATATACCATTACTAAATTGGTTACTAGGAATATTAAATAATGTGTGTTGACCATCCCAGCTTTGAAAATACGTATTTGAAAGATTAGGAAGACTTGTAATCGTTGATGTAAAAACTCCTCCAGAATAAGTAATACTTAAACCAGGAATTAGAGTTTTATCTTCAAAGTCCTCAATTGTATATCCTGTAATACCTACATTTTGATTGAGGATTGTAGGGTTAGATGAGAATACAGTAGATGGAAAAAATGTAATGCTTACTGCTTGAGCAGAATTTATTCCGATGAAGGATAATAGTGCAGCACCCGTAACCGTTGTTATTGATGCGTGAAAAATTAGACGATTCATGATGAATTTTCTCCTTGAATTTATTGTTTGGTAATCGAACTAAAGCAAGCGGCTCTTTAAGAAAGCTAAACCAAATTAATCTGGTTTAATTTAGCTGTCTGGTTCTTGGAGCTTATCTGTTGGTGACTTTGTTTTTTTTGATAGGACACCTTTTACTTTTGTTGCGGCTAAACCTAGTCCGAGTAAACCTAAACCCAAGATATTAGAAGGTTCTGGAACGCTTTTGGGAGGCTGTGCGACAGATTTTATTGCCAGACGATCGAATATAAGAAAATCACCTGAGCCACCACGAATACCAATTGAATTAATGGTTTCATTAGTAGAAGCATCTAATCGAATGTAGATGCTTCTACTGAAAATACCTAGTAGTGGTGCTGGAGCAAAATTATCAAAGTCGGCAAAATCTACACCATTTACAATTAAGGTAGAACTATTAGAGCCAGTGAATTCTAGATTGGAAATTCCCAAGCCAATGGATATAATTTTATTGGAAAAAGATAAGGTTGTTGTTGAATATGTCCGGGTTGGTTGATACGAACCTTGTCGATTATTATTCAAGGTTAAATTACCATCCCAAGTATTGCCAGTTAAACCGTCAATAGTAATGGGATTATAAGTCTTTGGTAAGCTACTAACGGGACCAAGATCTGGCGATTTCCATTCTATTGATAGTCCAGGAATTAGAGTGGTATCTTCAAAGTCTTCAATCTGAAATCCTGTTATTCCCGCGATCGCGTCACTAAAACCGATGGGTGAAAATGTGGTAAGTGTGATTGCCTGAGCAGAATTTATTCCGATGAAAGATAATAGCGAAGCACCAGTAACCATTGTAATTGATGCGTGAAAAATTAGACGATTCATGATGAATTTTCTCCTTGATTTAATTACTTCAAAACTTTGACAATCGAACTGAAATAGATTACTCTTCAAAAACTCAGCCTTAATTAAATTTGAGACCTTAATTGTGGAGGACTGATTTTCTCAAGATATGCTGGCAAATCATCCAGAGAAAGCAATGTCAAAAGACTTAACTTAGTTTCAACGACTTTCTCCAAAAAACCCAACACCTTTCCCTCAGACATCTCAGCATCAATCTCCACAAAAACATAACCAATTCTGTCCGATAAAACCTCCTCGGAAATCTCAATAAAATCCTCACCAGGCATCACAGGACAACACTCTACTTTCCCCTTACCCCTCACCACCAAATCCGCTACCGTTAAACGCGATCGCATGATGGGATTCCAACTATCACTCGCTTCCAAATCTGTGGCAATACCCAAAGACCGTAAGCAACAGTTGACCGCATACACAGCCAAAGTATTGAGATAGACTTGTTCTGCTAGAGCAAAATCCGAATGTTGTTGACAAAAGTAATCCGCGATTTCATGGGCTTCCCTTCCTAGAGCAATCAAAAATACAGAACTATGATTAATTCCTGTAGGCATTATCTTGATTTCCCCCCATCGGAAGCTTAAATTTTCCACAAGAATCCCTGCAAACTCAGCCAGTGAGTTTTTCAAAAGCTATTCACCTCCTTAAAAAATTACAAATAAGACAGAATTTCCTGCCCGATTAAAGGCGCAACCGTCTTCATCTGGCGCGAGAAAAAATTCTTCACCACCGCCACCGTCAAACTAAAAGAATCCGCAATCTCCTGCCAAGATCGCGCCTCCAATCGTGCCCTCAAAATTGCCTTCAAAGTCGCCTTCGGGCAATTATGGACATGATGGCGAGACAACAACTCCGGATCAGACTCAATATACTCAGCGATCAACTCCGACAAACAAAGCTGTTCCTCTGGCTGAGCCAAATTCTCAAAGACAACAGACTCACCGCTCACCTGCTGTAGAGGCGATACCGATAACGTTGCCCTTGCCAGATCCAGAAAAACGCGATCGCCCAAAGCCCGATTAGCCCTTCTTAGCCCAGATAACCGACAGAGAACCGCCAACCAGACAAAGTTTTGCTGATTAATCGCGATCCCTTTAACCTGCAACGTTAACCAGAATCCCAGCCCAACCTTACCGACTTGACTAACCATTGCCGTCAGTTGGTACTTGCGACGAATCAGTTGCTGCTTTTGCGCCCTGACCAGCGGGTCAAGGGTTTCCGCATAGGCCTCTCGCAACAGAATATCCAGCCGATAATTGACCCAAGCCAGAAAACTGCCCCGGTCAGGATCGAACTGGTCGAGGTGGAAAGCAACCCAACATAACGTTCGATTAACCGCATCCTCATAGACCTCTACCGAATAATGACCTCGACCCCGTAGCCGACCCGATAATCGCAGAGCATCAAGTAACCGAGCGATCGCGGCTTGCTGTTGCAAACCCACTGTCCTAGAACAGGAACGCGCTTGCATGGCGAGGTATTGCAGCTCATCATCATCGGTTTGCTTCAGGGAAGTTCCCCGATGGCGATGGGAGGCCATGGAATTCAAACGAACTTCAGAAGAGGAGAAACAGGGTTGGGTTAACGGCATAGATGATGTTCTCAACTGCTTTCATAAAAGAAATCACCTCAAACTCCTGCGAACGTCTCAAGTTGTTACAAAACTTTATATTTTAGAAATTTAAATGGCGGTCAACCCCCTGATTGACTAAAGCGATTTCTTGGAATGAATATCCCGGCAGCCTCCATTAACGGTGCGTTCACTGGCGCTAGCGACACCCTACCTCGATCAATTTTGCTACATTCTGAATTTGGAATTGCTGGCCAACACCTGATCTTGTTGGCTCTGTGAAAGTCTGGGACTACAATAGAGAAAAGTGACAATTTTTGCCAGAGTGATCACCGAGGACTAATAAAGAATGACGGCTATCCTAGGGAAACCTGCCACGCTCAACACTCCGATTCTGCACCGTCTTGCCAATGGTTTAACGATTATTGCCGAAAGTCAACCGGTAGAAGCGGTTAATCTCAATGTCTGGCTGCAGGTCGGCTCGGCCTTAGAATCGGATCAGATCAATGGGATGGCTCATTTTCTCGAACACATGGTTTTTAAGGGAACCCGTAACTTAGACAGTGGTGAATTTGAACGGGCGATCGAATCGAGGGGAGCGGTGACTAATGCCGCTACTAGCCAAGAATACACCCATTATTACATTACCACTGCCCCGCAGGACTTCGCCCATCTGGCCCCGCTCCAGCTAGAAGTGGTTTTAGAAGCTTTAATTCCCGATGAAGCTTTTGAGCGGGAAAGACAGGTTATTTTAGAAGAAATTCGTCGTTCTCAGGATAATCCCCGTCGTCGCACTTTTTATCGCACCATGGAGACTTGTTTTCAAGTTTTACCCTATCGTCGTCCGGTGTTGGGGCCGACGGAAGTGATTGAAAATCTTACTCCTCAACAAATGCGCGATTTTCATCGGACTTGGTATCGTCCCGAATGGATGACGGTGGCGGTGGTGGGTAATTTGCCTGTAGATGATTTAATGGCTATTGTGAGGGATTCTCTAGATGCTTTAGGCAGTAAGGGCAATTCTGGGCTTATTTCCCATCCTATCGCTAATCTACAGCCCGAAGCTCCTTTTAACCAGATTATCCGTCAAGAATACGAGGATGAAAATTTGCAGCAGGCCCGCTTAATCCTATTTTGGAAAGTGCCGGGGTTGAGAGACTTAGAAAAAACCTATCCTCTCGATGTTTTAGCGGCTATTCTCGGTCAGGGCAAGGTATCGCGATTATTTCAGTCTCTGCGCCAAGAAAAGGGCTTAGTTTCCCAAATAACTGCCAGTAATATGTCCCAAGCAGTGCAAGGCGTGTTTTCCGTGTCGGCCCAATTAGCCTCGGAAAATATCGAGCAAGTGGAGAGAGAGGTAGTAGCACAGATTGAACAAATTCAACAGGAAGCTGTGACAGTTTCTGAACTGGAAAGAGTCAAAACCCAAGTGGCCAATCGGTTTATTTTTAGCAACGAAAGACCGAGCGATCGGGCCAACCTTTACGGTTATTATCATACTCAGATCGGTGATTTACAACCGGCTTTTTGTTATCCCCAACACATTGAAGCCCTCACTTTAGAGGACATTCAAAATGCCTCTCAAGAGTATTTAAATCCCAACGCTTACGGTGTGGTTGTGGTGAGACCAATCAGTAAACAGTGAACAGTAATCAGTAATCAGTAATCAGTGAACAGTAATCAGTGAACAGTAATCAGTAATCAGTAATCAGTAATCAGTAATCAGGGATAAAGATGAAGATAAATAAATAACTAATTAACTTAAAACTTACATCTGATAACTGATAACTGATAATTTATAGCATTTCTGATTCACGAGAGGTACATTATCAATCCTGAAAAGCTTAATCAACAAAGGTTAAGCTGTGCCTCACAGATGCGAGAAACGGTATAAATAAATAACTAACTAAATAACTAATTAACTTAAAACTTACATCTGATAACTTACATCTGATAACTGATAACTTACATCTGATAACTTACATCTGATAACTGATAACTGATAACTGATAACTGATAACCTATGTGGACTCAAATTGCTCGACATATTACCCAAACCACGGAAAAACCCTTTGAAATCGAGAAAAGTCATCCCGTTAGTGGTGGCTGTATCAATCAGGGTTATGCCGTCAGTGGCAATGGTTTAATTTATTTCGTTAAGATTAACCAAGCGAACCAAGAGGCCATGTTTGCTGCCGAAGCTTTAGGATTAAAGCAAATTCACGCTACCAAGACTATCAGGGTTCCGGAGCCAATTTGTTGGGGAATTGCCGAGAAATCTAGTTATTTAGTGCTAGAGTGGCTAGAATTCGGCGGTGGCAATAGTCAAAGCTGGGAAAAAATGGGGCGAAATTTAGCTCGTTTACATCAAGTTTCCCTGTCCGATCGCTTTGGTTGGCAGTGTAATAATACCATTGGTTCTACTCCCCAGATTAATACCGTTAGTAACAGTTGGGCGGATTTTTTCGCTCATCAGCGTATTGGCTATCAATTAAGACTTGCGAAGGAGCGCGGCGGCAATTTTCCCGACGAGGATCAAGTTATTCCCGCTATTAGCGAGATTTTGAGTCAGCATCAACCCCATCCCTCCCTCGTCCATGGTGATTTGTGGTCGGGAAATGCGGCCATTACCGTCGATGGGGAACCGGTAATTTTAGACCCTGCCACCTATTGGGGAGACCGGGAGGTGGATTTAGCCATGACGGAACTTTTTGGCGGTTTTCCGGCGGCTTTTTATCGGGGTTATAACGATGTTTTCCCCCTCGATGGCGGTTATCAACAGCGCAAAACTCTTTACAATCTCTACCACATTCTCAATCACTTTAATTTATTTGGTGGTGGTTACGCTTCCCAGGCCAATCGGATGTTACAGGAAATTCTTTAAGGGTTTTACTTGTGAATCTTTGCTGAGGATAAATTATGTCTATTCGAGAAAATACTGTGATGAAAACCCCAGCGACAAAAGTATGTAACGATGCAGAGTTTATGGCGTTACCCGACGATGGTAATCGTTACGAATTGGTCAAGGGAGAGTTAACTAATATGGGTAATTCTGGGGCTTTACACGGTTATATTGCCATTCTTTTAAGTGCTGCTTTATTCGGTTTAGTAACATCTCGAAAACTAGGTGTATTATTGGACTCCAGCACTGCTTTTACTATGAAAAATGGCAATAAACGTTCTCCCGATATAGCTTTTTTTGCCAAGGAACGTCTGCAAGGATTGGAAGAATTGCCGACGGGTTTTCTAGAAGGTGCGCCAGATTTAGTGGTAGAAATTCTCTCTTTGGGCAGTACAATCGCAGAAATCGAGGACAAAATTGTCGAATATTTTGCCAATGGTACTCGTTTGCTCTGGGTTATCAGTCCGGGTCAACACTATGTCTTAGTTTATCGTTCCGGGTACGAACCGCAGCGATTATTAACATCAGGAGATTTTCTGGAGGGGGAAGAGGTGGTTCCGGGGTTCACTTTTCCGGTGGCCGACTTGTTTCACAAACTATCTTTTTGAATCTTTCTTCTCAACAAATCGGCTAATAAATCGGCGCTATCACTAATGGCTAGATGGGAAGCTTGTTGAGCCATGGCGGCCAATTTTTCGGGATTAGACCATAAGTCGAGGACTAATTCGCTTAAAAACTGAGCAGTTAACTCATTTTGACGATAAAGATAAGCGGCTTGAGCTTCAGCGAAAACTTTGGCATTGTAGAACTGATGGTCTTCGGCAGCAAAAGGATAGGGAATTAAAATCGAAGGCGTACAAGTGATCGCTAATTCTGTTAAAGTGCCGGCTCCAGAGCGACTGATAGCCAGATTAGCTCTTTGCCATAATCCCGCCATATTGTCGTAAAAAGGCCGGGAAAAATAGTTAGAATGGCGCAAACTATCCGCTTCAGGGTCGTTTTCTCCCGTGAGATGCACGATATAAATTCCTTTTTCTAACCATTGGGGAGCGCTTTGCCGGACAATTTGATTAAGAGCCACGGCCCCTTGAGAACCACCGGCAACGACAATCAAAAAAGCAGTCTCTGGAATCGGTAAATCTAGGGACTGGGGAATGAGAAACTGCTCTCGTACTGGTGTACTAACCCAAGTGGTGCGAGTGCCGGGTAAATAGCTGGCGGTTCCCTGAAAACCGAGGGCAACCGTATCACACCAGCGACCGAGAACTTTCGTGACTTTGCCCGGTATGTAGTTAGATTCGTGTAGGATGACGGGAATATTGGCTAAACGAGCCGCTAAAATGGTCGGGCCTGCGATATAACCCCCGGTGGTAAAAACTGCCGCTATCTGACGTTTTTTGATTAAACTACGCACTTGCCAAATGGCCCGCAGTTGACTGAACAGAATCTTGAGAGTTTTTAACCCCAAACGAGTTTGAAATCCCTCAATGGGGATGGTGTGCAGGGGATAGGTTTTTGGAACTAAGGACTGTTCGAGACGGTCTGGAACTCCTAACCATTCAATCTCGTAATCCGGCAAGCGCTCGGCCAGGGCCAAAGCGGGAAATAAATGACCACCAGTACCACTAGCGGCAATCAATAGACGGGTTGGAGTGCGTGCCATAATTCGAGAGAGGGAAAATTCAGCCCTAGAATGAAATAATCTACCATAGTTATTGATCGATCCTTACACAAACTATCACTAATGCGTAACTTGAACACAATCCCCGATAAATTTTTTCGTCAATCCCTCAATTTTTCCCTATCGTTGCTGTTAGGTTTGGGGTTAACTTTCACCCTCGCTACCGGCCTGCGAGCCGAAAAGCCAGAAACTGCTCCGGCTAATTTAAAAACGCTTATCTCCAAAATCGAAACGGCGGCTAACGAGCGAGATATCAAGCAATTAATGGAGTTTTATAGTCCGAAATTTACTAATTCCGATGGCTTGACCTACGAAAAAACTAAAAAGGTTTTAACTCATTTTTGGGAACGTTATAACAATCTAAAATACACCACGACTCTCGAATCTTGGAGTCGTTCCGGTGATAAGTTAACGGCCAATACAATTACTAAAATTACTGGGACGGGAAAGGTGCAGGGCCGAGTGGTGGGAATGAATGCTACGATTCGTTCTCGTCAACAATTTCAAGGCAATAAACTTGTTTATCAGGAGATTTTAAGCGAGAGAGTTGAGTTAAGCACCGGCAAAAATCCCCCCAGTGTTCAAGTGAGAATTCCCGAAAGGGTGAAAGTGGGTCAAGAATTTGATTTTGACGTGATTATCCGCGAACCTTTAGGGGATGATTTATTGGCCGGAACGGCGATCGATGAGAAAGTAGATATTGAGCGTTATATTAATACAAAGCCTCTAGAATTGGAATTATTACAGTCCGGCGGTTTATTTAAGCGGGTAAAAGCCCCGGCAACACCGGAAAATCGTTGGTTATCGGCGATTTTAATTCAAGGAGATGGGATTGTTGTCGTTACTCAACGGGTTAAGGTAGAAAAGTAATTTTTATCTGGGTTTTGCTGAAAAAGCTTGTTGGTGGGGTGTCGGGTTTTATTCCCCCCGTTCACTCCAATGACTGGCACTTTCAGGCAATTTAATCCTTATTTTTGCCGTTTTTGAACCCTCAAAAATTAATTATGCAAGAGGTTTAATATAGCGTTTCCTGTTCACAAGAGATACATTATCGATCCTAAAAAGCTTAATCAGCAAAGGTTCAAGTGTAACTCACAGATGCGAGAACCGCTATAAATACTCTGATTAACCATAGAGGTGGGAAACATCGCTCGTCCATACTTTAAATTTTGTTAAATTTACTTGACCAAAAGACGTTGTTAGGGAAGCATCGACGGCATCTAAGCCGCGAGTCATTAAAATCCGCCCGATTCTGGGGGTGTTATGACGAGCATCAAAGGTGTACCATTGATGGTCTAAATAAACTTCAAACCAAGCACTAAAATCCATCGGTAGAGGTTGGGGAGAAATACCGATATCTCCGAGATATCCAGAGGCATAACGGGCGGGAATATTTAAGCAACGGCAAAAAGTCAAAGCTAGATGGTTAAAATCGCGACAAACCCCCGTTCTTTCCCGATAGACATCATAGGCGGTTTTCGTCACCCGCGCGTATTCGTAACCAAAACGAATGTGACTATGAACCCAATCACAAACCGCTTGTACCCTTGCCCAACCGGGGGGAGTTTGTCCGAAAAGTTCCCAGGCAATTTCCGAAAGCAAATCTACTTCACAATAACGGCTACTCATTAGGTAGGGAAAAACTTGGGTTGGTAACTCTGCTAAAGGAATTTCTTGGGCATTCCAATTAACGATATCGGGTTTCCATTCATTCTCGATAACTGCTTCATTGTGAATGCGTATCTGTCCGTCGGGTAAAATTAGACGACTGGTTCGATTACCGAAGCTATCTAAAAATTCTTCTATTTTTGTTGCCGGTTCCACCTGCAAATTTTCCGATTGTCTAACTTGATCTAAAATTGAGGGGTGTAAATAAAGTTTTAACAACATGACCACGGGTAAGGGGGCATCAAAGCCAAATTCATAACCAACACGGATTAACATTAGGACTCCTATCTAGATAGTAATTTTGTCGGGATTTGTCGGGATGAAACGCAAATAATCGCCAGACTGAAAAAAGTTATGCCCGACTACTTGGTTAAAAGTTTGAGGAGAAAGTAATGGCCGGGCTGAAAACCGATAAGCTTTGTACAGAGTTACTTTTATTATAAACCGCCTCAACTAAAAGCTTTGTAACTTTGAAGACAAGCCATCGGGAGGATTCGCTCTATCGAAAAGAGTCGGGGGTGGATGGTTCCTCTAATAGACGGATTTCAATGGGAATGTAGGCCAGTTTAGCAAAAATCTTTTGTTGATAACTGACGGGCCACCATTCGTAAAGAAAAATTTCTAAAGGTCGCCAGAGGGCCACCCAACCACTAATTAATAATCCTTCTTCTAAGAAGTGAATAAATGTATCGGTGCCGAAACGACTAATTAATTCGCTGAGACTCAAACAAACAAAAAGAAAGGAGAGACCAATTAGCAAAGATATGCGTCCCTGTCGCCAAATTGTGCGTAATTTTCTTTGTTCTCCCTGTTGGCGATAGTCAAAATAATTATGTAAAGCTGAGGGTAACAGATGTCGGGCGGTATTCTGTTCGTTACTGGGAAGATAAAAGACTAATTTAAGGGGGGTATTTAGGTGGAATTCATCCACAGAGTTAATAATATAGTTTTCGGCGTTATCGTCTAAATCTCTATCTAAGAATGGCGAAGGATCGAGAGAATTAAAGACTTGCTGTAACTGATTAAGTTTAATTTCAATTAAGTAAGTTCCTTCCTCCTCTCGATAATAGGATTGTAATTTATTTACCAGTTTAGACATTAGTTATTAATGTTAAGCAAATGGGGTGAACTGACACAACTAAAATCTACTACTAGAAGTTACTTCATCTTGCTCATACAGGCTGAGAATTGAGCTATCTGTGAGAACATTTTAGCTGTATCAGTCCCAGATAATTAATTTAATTTATCGACCAAAACCAGCGTACCAAAAATAGGTAGCCATCGGGATTACTGTGGCTAAAACCAGTAAAACTATCACCCAAATTGTGGCGCTTTTATCGTCAGTTTCTTCTGCGGTAGTAAAGGTACTTTCGATATTAATTGTCGCTACTTCCGGCGGACCGGGATCCGCTTCTCCAGAAAGTACCGCCGTTAGACGACGACTAGCATCGAGTAAAGCTTGATTATATTTTCCCCCATCTTTGAGGGGAACTGCCATAGTTTCCGAGAGGATACTATCAGCAATAGCATCGGTTAATAGGGGTTTTGCTTCCTCCCCAACCCGCATAGCAGTTTTATTGGTTAAAGTATCAAGAACGATGATAGTTTGATTGGCACGATCCTCGGGGTTAGGATACCATTCTCTCAGGATATCATCGGCTAAATTGTCAATTTTTTGACCGTAATCCAAGCGCCGGACTACCACCATTCTCACTTCCTGGCCGGTTTTTTCGGCGAGGTTTTTCAGATCTTTATTTAATTTTCCTTCGTTAGCGGCACTAATGGCCGAAACGGGATCGACCACATAAGTGGGCGCTCCGGAGCTTAAAATAGGGAGGTCATAGACTCCCATGGCAGCAGCCGGTGATAGGGAAACACCCAAGGCTACACAGCAGGAGAGAAGGAGAGAAGCTAATAATTTGAGCATATTGATTCGGTAAAATTCCTATAGAACATAATAGGGGAAAAGTTTCCTGTTTTTTGAGTCGGGAAACGGGAAGTGGGGAAGTGGGGAAGTGGGGAAGTGGGGAAGTGGGGAAGTGGGGAAGTGGGGAAGTGGGGTGATGGGGAAAATCAACTAACACCCTAAAACCCTACAACCTCAACACCCAAACTTTTTTAACTGATAACTGATAACTGATAACTGATTATGAGTGATTTTGAGGAACTAGAGTCTAAAAAACGGGAAAAAGCCCTAGAAATGCAGGCATATCGCGATAATTTGCTCTCGCGGGTGACAAGATTACTAATTTCTCAAGATATCCACTTGGCGATCGATCATACCCTAGAACTGCTCTGTCAATTTACCCAGAGTGCGCGCTGTTACATTATTCAATATTCCACCTGTCGTCAGCAGTGGAGTATGGTTTATGAATACTGTCACCCCGACTATCCGCAAGTTATCCCGATTCGGGAACAATCACAAAATCTCTCGACGGAAACCTTTCCCTGGTTTTCTGAACAATTATTAAACGGTATTCCAGTTAAACTGAACTCTTTAGACGATTTACCCGCTACTGCTATCCCTGAAAGAACTATTCTCGCTCATAGTTCTACTCCCTGTCTCTTAATCGTTCCCATGTGGGATAGTTGTGGGGTAACGGTGGGTTATCTGGGATTGGATGCAAGTGCAGAAAAGCAATGGACGAAGGAAGATGTCACCTTTGTCCGGTTGGTGGGAGAATTAATCGCGATCGCACAAAGTAGATATGAAGCGGAAAAAGGATTAAAAGAGGCTAAAGAAGCGGCAGTTAAGGCAAATAAAGCTAAAAGTGAGTTTCTAGCTAACATGAGCCACGAATTACGCACTCCTCTTAATGCTATCTTGGGTTTTACTCGCTTAATATCCCGGGATAGCAGCGTCAGCAGTGAATATCGGCAATATTTGGAAATTGTCAATCGTAGCGGAGAACATTTATTAGAGTTAATCAACGATATTCTAGAAATGTCGAAGATAGAAGCGGGAAGAACGGTTTTTAATCCTAGTAATTTTGATTTATACGCTCTTTTAGATAATATTGCCGAAATGCTACGCTCACAAGCGCAGGCAAAAGCTTTAAGCTTAATTTTTGATCGCAGCTCCGATCTGCCTCAATATATATGTACTGATGAAAGTAAATTGCGACAGGTGTTAATCAATCTCTTGGGTAACGGATTGAAGTTTACTGAGTCGGGAGGGGTAACTCTCCGGGTAAAATTAGGGGAGAAAAGAGAAGATTATCAGCGATTGGTCTGGGAAATTGAAGATACAGGCGCAGGAATCGCTCCAGAGGAGATTTATAAGCTATTTCAACCCTTTAACCAAACGGAAACGGGACGAAAATCCCAACAGGGGACAGGATTGGGTTTACCTATCAGTAAAAAATTTGTTGAGTTGATGGGAGGTGCGATCGGAGTTAGTAGTATTCTGGGTCAAGGAAGTATTTTTAGTTTTGATATTCAGGTGGGTTTGGTGGGAGAAAATGAGATTAAAACCGAAACCAATAGGGCAAAAGTTATCGCTTTAGCCGAAAATCAGCCTAAATATCGCATATTAGTCGTCGATGATCGACCAGAAAGCCGTTTGCTGTTGCTGAAACTCCTGGCTACCCTAGGATTATCCGTGCAAGAGGCCGCTAATGGTCAAGAAGCGATCGCAATTTGGCAAGCATGGCAACCTCATCTTATCTGGATGGATATGAGAATGCCAGTGAAAAACGGTTACGAAGCAACTAGGGAAATTCGGCAGTTAGAGGCTGATAATCGCGGAAAAACGGTGATAATTGCCCTAACTGCCAGCGCTTTTGAAGAGGATCGCGCCTTGGTTATTGCCGCCGGTTGTGATGATTTCGTGCGTAAACCTTTCCGAGAGGAAGTTATCTGGCAAAAAATGAGCGAATATCTAGGATTAAAATATATTTATGCCGATAATGAGCCAAATCAACCCAATTATTCGCCTGTTTTCCTCGATTCCCTGCAATCGCTATTAAAATTAATCAGTCCCGTCTGGATTAGACAATTGCAACAAGCGGCGCGAGAATGTGATGATGAAAAAATTATCGCCCTAACCGCAGAAATTCCCGCCGATTATGCTATCCTTGCCCAAGGTTTACAACAGTTAGCCGGAGAATTTTCCTTTGATGCGATCGAAACCATAATTAGAGATTTAAACATATCTTAAGAGAGTATTTTATCTATATCTCAAAAACGTGATATTCTAAAGGCATAAATCCCTAAATATGGCAATTTTAAAAGATGAAACTGTTAAAAATGCTCATCGGCACTTGGTTAATACTGCCGATTTTTTCTGTTCAAGCTCAAGTCCCCTCGCTTACCCCAATTAAGCAAAATTCCCCCAATCTTGGTGATCTACCCAATGATCCCACCCAGCAGAAAAATTGGCTTTGTAACCGAGGAGATCAACGCATTGCTGTGGCTGCCAAAGAAGAGAAAGGTTGGAAAGAATTAATTGAAAAACAAGGTTGGCAATGTGGTGAAGGAAATACCGATATACCCGATCAAACTCTCGGCTTTTCCTGTGAACCAGAACAAACCCTCGGCCTCTTGACAGTTTACTGGTTAAATGGTAGTAATGGTCAACAACAATTAAGCCAATGGCGAGATAAATTAGCAGCACAACAGGGGATGGTTTGTACCATCAATAACGTGCGGTTATTCGATACTCAAGAAAATATACCCAATCCATTACAACCATGATTAAATTAGCAGTTTTACCTCAATCTATCCTCCTAGGTATCAGTTTACTATTCAATAATTCTCTGCCCTTACTTGCCCAATCTACACCCCTGAGCGTGGATAATTTAAGAAATACAGTCTATAATATTCCCAATCGGGGTTCCGTAATTGTCAGCGATGGTATTTTTCAATCCAATGAGGGACAGATTTTAGGAGTGCAAGTCAGTCGAGAAGCTTTGATGGGGGACTATAATAATGATCAAAGGACTGATGGGATTGCCGTGTTAAGAGTGATTACTAGAAATCAACAGCAATTACATTATTTAGCCCTAGTGATTGATAATAACGGTACTGCCACTAACACCGATACTGTCCTGTTAGCAGATCGAGTAATTGTCGATAATCTGAGTGCCAAAGATGGTATGATCACCATCAACATGAGAAGATTTCTCCCCCGGGATCCTTCCTGTTGTCCGTCGGGAGTTATCACCCAACAATTTGCGATTAATCCTAGTATTAATCAATTGACTTTACTGAGTACCAACGAAAGTCAACCCACCACCCCAAATGTGCAGGTAGTTCCCGCTTCTCCCCTGAGAATTAATAATAATAATCTCCCCTTTCAACCTCCTGCTGGGGCCATCCAAATCCGCTTTTAACCTTGTTTTTGGTGCGTTACGCTGCCCTAACGCACCCCACCTTTTTACTTAACAAAAAATGGCCTACAAATATCCCATCCAACGCTGGTATATTGCCGCAGCTAATCCCGAAAAAATCGAGGGGTTAGCGCGAGAAATGGGACTATCATCGTTATTAGCAACTATCTTAATTAATCGCGGTATTGATACCCCAGAAATAGCTAAAACTTATATAGATCCTGAAGTGGATAGCTTACCCTCTCCCCTGGGAGAATTTCCCGATTTAGAAAAAAGTGTCAATTTATTAGTAAAAGTGATCGCTAGAGGCGATAAAATCGCTATCTGTGGGGACTACGATGCCGATGGCATGACCAGTACATCTTTACTATTGAGAGCCTTGAGACATCTCGGTGCGGACGTGAATCATGCAATTCCCAGTCGCATGAAAGAGGGATACGGAATCAATCAGCGCATTGTCGAAGAATTTGCCGAATTGGGAGTCGGATTGATTCTCACCGTTGATAATGGTATTTCCGCTCACGAACCGATCGCCCTAGCGATAGAATTAGGATTAAAAGTTATTATCACCGATCATCACGATCTGCCGCCAATTTTACCAAATGCCTCCGCTATTCTCAACCCAAAGTTATTAACCCCGAACTCTCCCTATCAGGGATTAGCGGGGGTGGGAGTCGCCTATATTTTAGCGGTGACAACTGCCCAAAAAATGGGTAAATTACAGGGATTAACCGAGTCATTATTAGCATTATTTACCCTAGGCACTATAGCAGATTTAGCCCCATTAATCGGGGTAAATCGTCGCTGGTTAAAACGGGGTTTAAGAAAATTACCCAAATCGCAATTAGTCGGGATTCAATCCCTGATGCAAATAGCGGGAATTAGCGAGGAACAAAAGCAATTACAACCGGATGATATTGGCTTTAAATTGGGACCGAGAATTAATGCAATTGGCAGAATTGGTGATCCCCAGATAGTTATTGAATTATTAACCACCGATGATGCGGGAATTGCCTTAGAAAGAGCGATGCAGTGCGAACAAATTAATCGTACCCGTCAAGAATTGTGCGAAAAAATTGAAGAAGAAGCGATTAAATTAGTCGAAGAAACGCCGATTCTTTGGCAAAAAGATCGAGTTTTAGTATTAGTCGAAAAAGATTGGCATCATGGGGTAATTGGTATTGTGGCATCCCGTCTAGTGGAACGCTACGGAGTGCCAGTTTTTATCGGTACTTACGAGGAAGAAGATACGGGTAAAATTCGCGGTTCTGCCAGAGGAATTGAAGAATTTCACGTTTTTGAAGCCCTGCAATTTTGCCAAGATTTACTAGGAAAATTTGGTGGTCATAAAATGGCGGGGGGTTTTAGTTTACCCACAGCTAATTTACTAGCATTTAAACAAAGATTAAGTCAATTTTCTCACAAAATTTTACAAATAGAACAATTAAAACCTTTAATTAAAATTGATACTATCATTGACTTTAAACAAATTACTCTCGAACTTTTTCAACAAATTGATAGTTTGCAACCCTGGGGAATTGGCAATGAATTACCCGTTTTTTGGACTCCTAACGTGCGAGTAGTGGAACAGAAAACTATCGGAAAAAATCATTTAAAATTATTGCTGGCTCAAACCGATGATACCAGAATTAAGGCATTAGCTTGGCGTTGGGGCGAATATTGTCCTTTGCCAAATCGTTTAGATATTGCCTATAAACTAAAAGAAAATACTTGGAACGGCAATACAACTATAGAAATTGAATTAGTGGGAGTGCGATTACCCCAAGAAAATAATAATATTAAAAAAGCAATTTTTATGCACGCCGAAAAAATGTATCAATGTAGTTTTTGGGGTGATTTAAACGAGATTCGCATCAAAAATGAACAGGGCGATATTTTAGTCGTGCAGAAAGGGCAGCGAATTGGTTTATTAGGCAAAAATCGGCAACAAGCTAGAGAAGTCAACGTGACTGAACCCCGTTTTTATACTTTAATTAAAGTTGCCATCAAAGCTTTGGCTATCTAGGTCTGGCTGAATAAACCTAATACCAAATCCGTTTTTAATAGTGTGATTAACTCTCAAGTTATAAATTGTTTCTCCCTGCTCCCCACACCCCACACCCCACACCCCACACCCTTTGACGATGAACCAAACCATAGTGATCAAAATCGGTACTTCCAGTTTGACCGATAATGAAACTGGACAATTATCCCTCTCCACGATCGCCGCTTTAGTGGAAGTCCTCACCCGGTTGCGCGCTGCCGGTCATCGGGTGGTATTAGTATCTTCCGGTGCCGTGGGAGTGGGCTGCCGTCGTCTGGGAATACAGGAAAGACCGAAAAAAATCGCCCTTAAACAAGCGATCGCCGCCGTCGGTCAAGGTCGTCTGATGCGGATCTATGATGACCTCTTTACCAGTCTTGGTCAACCGATCGCCCAAATTTTGCTGACCCGTCCCGAATTAATGGAACGCACCTGTTATGTCAACGCCTATAATACTTTTCAGGCTTTGTTTGAATTAGGGGTGATTGCCATTGTCAACGAAAATGATACCGTGGCGATCGATGAGTTAAAATTCGGCGATAATGACACCTTATCAGCCCTTGTAGCCAGTTTAATCGAGGCTGACTGGTTATTTATCCTCACCGATGTGGATCGCCTCTACAGTGCCGATCCGCGGCTATTTCCCGAAGCGGCGGCCATTGCCCGAGTTAGTCCCGCGGAATTAGCGCAACTATCGATCGATGCCGGTAGTAGTGGCAGTCAGTGGGGGACCGGGGGTATGGCGACTAAATTGGCAGCGGCCCGGATTGCCACCAGCGCCGGGGTAGAAATGGCGATTACTAGGGGAGGGCAGCCCAGCAATATCTTAAAAATTATGGCAGGAGAGGCGATTGGAACCCGTTTTGAGGCCCAAAAACGCAGTGATAACGCCCGCAAACGCTGGATCGCCTACGGACTAATGCCCATGGGTAAAATCTATCTCGATGCTGGGGCAATTCAAGCCATTTGTCAGGGGGGAAAATCTCTCCTAGCGGCCGGGATTACCAAAGTGGCAGGGGAATTTAGCGCCTCCGAATCGGTGCAATTGTGCGATCAAGAAGGCCGGGAATTGGCTAGGGGAATTGTTAATTATAGTAGTGAGGAGATCGATCGAGTTAAAGGTCAACATTCCGAGCGTATTGCCAGTTTATTAGGTTATATGGCTGCAGAAACCATTATTCATCGGGATAATCTCGTTATTTTGAGCGCCTCGTCAAATAAGAGATAATTCCGCCACTCAGAGCAAGTCCACCCAATGCCTTAAATGTAAAGAAATGTCTCAAAAAAACAACAAATTGTTAGACAAGCAAGAGAGTTAGACTAGGGATGTCCCCCGAAGTTCAACCCTGTGAGATTATAAATAAAGCGAAACTCAAAAATGTCTTTATTGCTGTTGGGAGAAACTTAATAATGCGAGACGCGGTAACTAGCCTGATTAGAAAATACGATGTCACCGGACGTTATCTCGATCGAGATGCGATCGATAATCTTAAACAATATTTCGCCTCGGGAACTGCCCGTCTAGCTGCCGCCGCCCTAATTAACGCTAATTCGGCGGCGCTCGTGCGTGGGGCGGCGATTCGTCTATTTGAAGAAGTTCCCGAATTGATCCGCGCTGGGGGTAATGCCTACACCACCCGTCGTTATTCTGCCTGTCTGCGGGATATGGATTACTATCTCCGCTATGCCAGTTATGCCCTAGTAGCTGCTGATACTAATGTTCTAGATGAGCGGGTACTGCAAGGACTGCGGGAAACCTATAATTCCCTCGGTGTTCCCATCGGTCCGACGGTGCGCGGTATCCAAATCATGAGCGAAATGATTCAAACCATGGCTCTTGATGCGGGTATTGCCGACACCTCTTTGATCGCTGAACCCTTTGATCATCTCACCCGCGAATTAAGCGAAGTGTCTATCTAATGCAGTTGTCAGTTATCATTTTTGTCCGTTCAATTTTTGATTGAACGAACCTGCGTCAGTCCCCACTCTCAGCCTAGGGGAGTGGGGAAGGTACAGGAAGGGGAACCATTAAGTGGTTCTCCTCGTGCGGAAGCATGAGGCAACCGCCATCGACGAAGAAGCGTCAGAAACTTCCCACTCAGCCAAGCGGTGGGGAACAGTTGATTAAAACATTGTCCAGCTTTCTTTGACCCATGACTCTCCCCTCGGATTTTCCCCTAGAACCACTGGCTACCAATAAAGATCCCCATCGTGATTATCGCGGACTCGATCGCAGTAAACTCACCCCCATGTATCAGCATTATGTGGAGGTAAAAGAAACCTATCCCAATGCCCTTTTACTCTATCGTGTGGGCGATTTTTTCGAGTGTTTCTTTCAGGATGCGGTGATTATCTCCAGAGAATTAGAATTAGTTCTCACCAGCAAGGAAGGGGGTAAAGGTATTGGGAGAGTCGCCATGACCGGGGTTCCCCACCACGCCCTAGAGCGCTATAGTCGTTTATTGGTGGAAAAAGGCTATGCGGTGGCGATTTGTGACCAAGTAGAGGATTCGACGGAAGCAGCCGCCGAAAAACGGCTAGTAGAACGCGCTATCACCAAACTGCTCACCCCCGGAACCCTCACCGATGAGGGAATGTTAAACGCAAAAAAGAATAATTTTCTGGCCGCAGTGGTGATTACCGGAGAAAATTGGGGATTAGCCTATGCAGATATCTCCACCGGAGAATTCTACACCACCCAAGCCAGCGATTTAACGGCTTTAAGCCTAGAATTAACCCGTTTACAGCCCTCGGAAATCCTTTTTCCCATCAATGCCCCCGATTTAAACCGTATTTTGCGCCCAGGGGAAAAATCCGACCATCTCCCCCCCTGTTTACCCGATAGTTTTTGTTATTCTCTCCGTCCCCAAACTATCTTTACTCTCACAGAAGCGAAAAATCGTCTCCTAATCACCTATAAAATGCGTTCCCTAGAGGGGATGGGCTGCGAACATTTACCCCTCGCTATTCGCGCTGCCGGAGGCCTATTAGAATACATTGAAGATACCCAAAAAGCCAATCAAGTCCCCCTACAACCTTTAAAAACCTACTCTATCTCGGAATTTTTGATTTTAGATGGGCAAACCCGTCGCAACCTTGAAATTACCCAAACGGTGCGCGATGGTAGCTTCTATGGTTCTCTATTATGGGCGATCGATCGCACTTGTACGGCCATGGGTAGTCGCGCTTTACGTCGTTGGTTACTGCAACCTCTCTTAGATTCTCGTGGTATTCGCGCCCGTCAAGATACTATCCAAGAGTTAAAGGATAATCCCTCCTTGCGCCAAGATATTCGGCAAAAATTAAGGGAAATCTACGATATAGAACGTTTAAGCGGTCGTGTTGGCGCAGGAACAGCTAATGCGCGCGATTTACTTTCCCTAGCGGCATCTTTAGTCAAATTAGCCGATTTAGCGGCTTTGGTCGCCTTAGGAAATTCGCCCTATTTGAAAGCTTTACAGCAAATTCCCGCCGATTTAGAAAAATTAGGCCAGCAGGTAATCGCGCATCTGGTGGAATCTCCTCCGCTGCATCTGAAGGAAGGGGGGGTGATTCGCGAGGGAATTGATGCCCAATTGGATGCCCTGCGGCGCGACTATCAGGAAGTAATCGATTGGTTTAAGAATCTGGAGACGACAGAAAAAGAAAGAACGGGTATTAGTAATCTTAAGGTTAATTATAACAAAACTTTCGGTTATTATATCAGTTTACCCCGCAGTAAAGCCGATTTCGCCCCAAAAGATTATGTGCGTAAGCAAACTTTAGTCAATGAGGAACGTTATATCACCACCGAGTTAAAGGAGAAAGAAAATATAATTCTGACGGCAGTAGATGAATTAAATAAGTTAGAATACGAGATTTTTAGCGATTTACGCCGTCAAGTGGCCGAATTTTCCCCAGAAATCCGGGAAGTAGCCACAAAAGTCGCCGCTTTGGATGTGTTGGCCGGATTGGCAGAAATCGCCGTTTATCAGGGATATTGTCGCCCGGAAATCGCGGATGGTCGTCTTATCGATATTAAGGATGGTCGTCATCCCGTGGTGGAACAATCGCTTGGGGCCGGCTTTTTTGTGCCGAATTCGATTAATTTGGGCAATCAGGAGGGTTTAGAATACCCCGACTTGATTATTCTCACCGGTCCCAATGCTAGTGGCAAAAGTTGTTATCTGCGACAGGTGGGATTAATTCAATTGTTGGCCCAAACTGGTAGTTTTGTCCCGGCAAAGTCGGCCAAAATCTCTATCTGCGATCGCATTTTCACCCGGGTGGGGGCTGTGGATGACCTCGCTACCGGCCAATCCACCTTTATGGTGGAAATGAACGAAACTGCCAATATTCTCAATCACGCCACGGAGAGATCATTAGTATTATTAGACGAAATTGGCCGGGGGACAGCCACTTTTGACGGTTTATCCATAGCTTGGTCTGTGGCGGAGTATTTAGCCACGGTACTGCAATCGCGGACGATTTTCGCTACCCACTACCACGAACTGAACGAATTAGCCTCAATCTTAGAGAATGTGGCTAATTATCAGGTAACGGTCAAGGAATTACCCCATGAGATAGTATTTTTGCACCAAGTACGACCAGGAGGCGCGGATAAATCCTACGGTATCGAAGCGGGGAGATTAGCCGGTTTACCAGCTTCTGTGATCGATCGTGCCATGCAGGTGATGGGTCAAATCGAAAAACATAGTAAAATTGCTATCGGTTTGCGTCAGGGAATTAAGAAAATTAAACCGGTTAAGTCGGATAATTCCCCCTCTCTGCAGCAGCTAGATATTTTTGATGACAGTAAGTAGTCGTGCAAAGCTCAACTTTGTCTCCTTTGTCTCTCCGTGGTTCACGAAAAAGCTGCATCTCACATTTGCAGAAACACCGACAATCAACAATTATCAGTAACCCTTAAACTGGGACAAATATATGAACAACCGCGTGTAATACCATTTTTCAAAAGTAATGGCAGAGATGGTTAATTGCCCTCACCCCCAACCCCTCTCCCTTTCTGGGAGAGGGGAGTAAGATACCTGCTACGAATAAAGAAAAATGGTATAAGCATCCCACCGAAAAACTAATGCGCTCCGGGGTTTGGGGGATTCTACCTCCCAAAAGCTTGAATTGAGGGAAAAAATCGAAAGTAACGCCCGATTTTAGAAGATAGTTTTCCCTTTAAAAATCTTCCTTTTTCAACAATATTAAAACTGTAAAAACTTTTTAATTTGAGTCCAAAGATTGCTAAAAGATTCTTTCATTTCCTCTTTAATTTTCCAGCGTTTAAAGGCTTCTTCATAAGCAATTCCTTGATTTTGAAAAGTTTTCCAAGCTGAGAGAGAAAGAGGTAAACCCATCAGCAAAAAGATATAAATTGCCCAAGAAATTGTTCCCGCACTAATTAAATTAATGGTAAGAAAAAAACTATTAATAATCAGATAGCGAACGGTTTTATGTTTTAGCTCCTCGCGACGAAAGCGATCGAATTCCTGCCGCTTATAACTGAGCATTTTTGACTCTTGCCAGTCCTTTTCCGCTGCTTCTAAGTCTTTAACTTCAATAGCTAAATCGTCGGCAATTTCTAACAACTGTTGACGGGTAATTTCTCCCTTATCCCCTTGACGGGAGATAGCCAAATAGAGAATTTCCTGCACATCCTCTTGACTGTAGGATTGGGGAGGGAAAAAATCGGGGTTTGGCATAGCGATAGAGAAAGAAATAGGTTCCTTCTCTATTATGGGCGATCGATTTAGCGATTGACAGTTAGACGAGACAGGGAGTTTTTAGCTGATTTAACCATGCTTCTAAATCCTGCAAAGAGCGATCGGCATATTGACCGTAACGTTCCCGTTTATTGCGGATTTTTTGGCTAAAATTCGGCAAAATGCCAAAATTTGGCGGCATCGGTTGAAAATGTTTCGGTTCGGCACTGCTGATAAACTCAAATAATGACCCCATCATCGTTGTGGTCGGCAATGTCACCGTTTCTAATCCTAAAACTAAACGAGCGGCATTAGTTCCCGCTAACCATCCCCCAGCAGCCGCAGCCGTATAGCCTTCCGTCCCGATTAACTGTCCTGCCGCTAATAGCGTCGGTCGCGATTTAAACTGGAGACTGGATGATAATAACTGGGGAGAATTGATAAAGGTGTTTTTGTGCATCACCCCCATGCGGACAAATTCGGCCTTTTCTAACCCCGGAATCAGACGGAAAACTCGTGTTTGTTCACCCCATTTTAAATTAGTTTGAAATCCCACCATATTCCACAATTGCCCCGCTTTATCTTCCATTCGCAACTGTATAACTGCGTAGGGACGTTGATCCGGATATCTGGGATCCGCTAATCCCACCGGTTTCAGGGGACCAAAACGCATGGTATCTTCTCCCCGACAGGCTAATTCTTCGATTGGTAGGCAAGCCTCGAAAAATTTGGCATTTTCTCGCTCAAAATCCTTTAATTCTGCCTGTTCTGCCTGTTTTAGTTCTTGCCAGAAATGCAGGTATTGTTCCCGATCCATGGGACAATTGAGATAGGCGGCCTCACCTTTATCGTAACGGGAGGCCAGAAAAGCGATCGATCGATCGATCGATTCCCCTAGAATAATCGGACTAGCGGCATCAAAAAAGCTCAGATAGTCCAGACCCGTGAAATTTTGCAGATCCGCGGCTAAAGCAGCACTGGTTAACGGTCCAGTGGTTAAAACGACGATACCATCCCGGGGAATTTCCGTGATCTCCTGACGTTTTAAGGTGATTAGAGGGTGGTTAGCCAGCATTTCCGTCAAATTTCGACTAAAGACCCCTCGATCGACCGCTAAAGCCCCTCCTGCGGGGACACTGTGCTGATCGGCCTGGGCAATAACTAGAGAATTTAAGCGTCGTAATTCTTCATGGAGTAACCCGGTGGCGCGATCCACCGCCATGGCACCAAAGGAGTTACTACAGACTAATTCGGCTAAAAATTGGCTATGGTGGGCGGGACTAGAGCGAATTGGGCGCATTTCGTACAGGATCACGGGAATACCTGCTTGGGCTATCTGCCACGCCGCCTCAGTCCCCGCTAATCCTCCACCAATTACATGAATAGGGCGATCGATCATAGTTGGGAGAAAATGGCTAGAGTAGGATTATTTTAGCGTCAGTTCCGAGTCACCAAAAAATAAGCTGCCCGGACATTTAAATTGCTTATAGCGGTTCTCGCATCTGCGAGGCACACTTTAACCTTTGTTGATTAAGCTTTTCAGGATTGAGAATGTACCTCTTGTGAACAGGAAACGCTATATTGAGATGAGGCACTCTTGCAAGGGGCAAGAGGCAAAAGTAAAGGGTTGAGTTAAGCTGACAATTCTGTCTTCAATACTCTGTTTGTTATTTTGGTACATCCAGAGTTGTTGGCGATAAACTTCTGTGACTACTAACAACAGTTTATAGTCTCTTTTTTTCAAGCTTTTTAGAGAGGCTCCTTCTGCTAAAAGTTGTTCAATATGGTCGAGATTTCTTTTCAGATATTACCGTTGTTTTTTCAGGGCTTTTCGTCTTTGTTTGGCGGTAGTTTTTCTTTTTTTCACTACTTCTAAATAACTTTTTCTGGCTAGGAGACGATAGGTTCTCGGTTTTTGAACAAGTTTTCCTTTTAAAGTTTCCTAGAGAATATCAATAATTTTTTCGGTTTGTTTTCTTCCTTGATTTAACAGGTTTAAATCGGTAGGATAACTAATATCTGCGGGGGCACAACTGGCATCTAAAATTAATTTGCCTCGATTTTCGGGTTGACTTTGGGTTTCACTTTCTAATTTTTTTGTGGTGTTTTCTTCTCCCTTGATTTTCCTCGAATTTTTGACCATAAGGCGATTCACCTTATTGATTAGCTCCAGAGCGATTCTTTCTCGAAAGTGAACCAACATTGACACTTCAAACGGGGGTTCATTGCTGTAAGCTGAAAACCCCAGAAAGTATTGTAAATAATGATTTTTCTTACATCGCTTGGTACAAAAAACAAGGGCAACAAAGCCTGAAACTCCTGACTCCTGACTCCTGACTCCTGACTCCTACCCCCACCGAAAAACTTTTTCAGCAGACCCTAATTAAGGCTCCCAATGCTATCCTAAATGTTTTGGCGGGTGCGCCCATTTCTTCTGAAAAAAATGATGCGTATTCCGCTGCAAATTCTGACCAGGGAATGAGGTTGGCCATAATTAGGGTTTGCGGCAAAAAGTTTTTCGGTGGTGGTAGGGTGTGGGGTGTGGGGTGTGGGGTGTAGGGTTTTACCGATTTTCAGGTGGTCAACTACCTAATTTTCAAGGAAAAAGTACCTGAATTTTCCCCCTGATCACTCCCAGTCCGGTACTTTTTGATTGACAAAAAGTCTAAAAGTCTTACCCAACAAGGTTTTTAGATTTATTCAGCAAACCCTAATTACACATCTCAAGGGAAATTAATTTGGCACGACTACTTAACGAATTATTGCGATCGCTTGCCATTGACTAATTTTCAGCGATAATCTAAAGTCAGAGTCCATCGGGAGATAAGATCATGAACTTTCGTCTAGTTCTATTTTCAGGCCTAGTGACGGCTTTAGTCGGGGCAGGTATCGGTTATGGCATTAGCCGCATTGAACGCAATCCCAGCCAAGTCAACTATAAAAATCCCTATATCTATCAAATCATCTATGGACGTTATTTTGCCGGTGCTGGGGCAACCCTGGGCTTCTGTGTGGGCGCGGGTTTGCAAATGGTCAAAGAACTCAAAGAAGCCAGAGATAGAGAAATGGGCATCCTAGATGATGGGTCAAAATTCTAGTCTTTTGGGGCTAATTCCTCAAGAATGATGAATTGAACGTGATTAATCGCTAAATCGCCGATGGGAACTTGGATTTTTAACACCGGCTGTCCTTCACTGAGCATTCGTTCAAAGGGGATATCTTTGGCAATTTCCGTGTGATACCAAGCTAAACCCATAAAGAAACGATTGGGATAGGGACCACCTTCAAAGATATCATCGGGATTGGACTCCATGGGAACCCAACCGATAGAGGGGAGATAAAATTCCATCCAGACGTGATTGTAATCTGGTTCGAGGGGTAAATTACGTTCGAGGGGATGGGGTGGGCATTTATAACGTCCTACCGTACGACAGGCAATACCATTGAGACGACACAAAGCCAATAATAAACCCACATATTCGCCACAGGAACCCACTCCGCGCCGCAGGGCAATATCGGGGGTGTCGATGTTGGGTTTGATGCCGTAGGAAAGCTGATCATAGACGTAGTTACGAATACTATAAACTTTTCTGAGTAGATTGGTTTCCCGACCGATCGCTTCTTTGGCAGCATTGAGGATAATTTCTGTATTCATAGCCAGATCATCATTATCGATCAAATAGCGATCGGGAAAATCGGCGGGTAAGGGGGGTAAATCTTCGCAATCTTTGGGAGTAATTTGGTATTTAATTCCCCACACTTCTAAGACCACTTTCCAACCAAAAATATGACGTTGTTTGGCGGTTATTTGCTTGAACTTAAATACTGCCACCCGCTGCCCGTCTTGAATTTCTTCAATAAAAGGCAATCCCACCGCTTCGACGCTGCGAATTTTTTGCCGCGGTGTTTCTAGGGGTAAAGCGATGCGCCATTCCACATCTTTTAGTTCGATATTATAGAGAGGTTCCAATTCCTCGACGTAGGATAATTCAATCAGATAACCGTTAGAAAGGGTGTATTTTTTAGCGGGATCGTAGTGAAAATATAGAGGATGGACAAAAGTACGCGGACGATAACTAAGTTCGTAAACCTGTTCGGAATTGGGATTATCGCGGATAAAGGGTTCTTGGAAAGCATAGGCCACATATAAGATATCCTTGCCACTGTTCGCATCGTTATAAAAAGCTAGTCCCGTCGGCGATTCAAAAGGAGTTATCATGCTAAAAAGCTGTTCTCCCGTGGCGCGATCAAGACAGTAAACCGTTTGTTCTAGGGTATCCGTTAACCAAAGTTCTTCCCCGCGAATGGTGATATTTTCGATGCCGATACCCGGCGCGTACAAACGAGTAATTTCCTGTCCCGATTGGCGATCAAATATAAAGATTTGTCCAGAACGTTGACAAGTGACATAAATTGTGTTAGCAGTTACGGCGACTCCGTTAGCGGTGTAGGGAAGACGGGTAAAAAATTTCGGGGTAAAATCTTCGAGAGTGCAGCAGTAGAGATTTTCGCGAGTCGTAAACCAGAGGTTATTTTGATCATCGATTGCCAATCCCGTCGTCCCGACGAATTCTTGCCAGCGATGGGAATTAAGTACGGTTGTATGACCGGTATCGAGGGCAATTTGGTATAAATAGCCGTTTTTTGCGTCGATAGCGATTAATTTGTCATCTTGAAATACAATTCCGTGCAGGGCCGTGGCGCTAATCGGACGAATTGTTTGACGATGGGAGGGAAGACTGGCAGGATCGAAAATCATAGGAGGAAGCGAAAAGGGAGAGCGTTTTTAAGTGAATAAAACAGCAATTCTTCCCACGATAGCAAATTTTATCGCCCTTGAATGCTCGTAATGAACTCCAATTCCGAAAAAAATGTCAAGAATTGTCACTTATAGTCCCTCTCATACCCTTGTACCTACCTACGAGTGTTTCAATCGTTGCAGTTATTGTAATTTTCGCAGGGATTTAGGCACTGATGGCTGGTTAAGTCTAGACAAGGCCAAAGAGATTTTAACTGCTTTGCAGGGTTCGGAAATTACGGAAATTTTAATTCTTAGCGGGGAAGTTCATCCTTTAGCAGCCAATCGAGAGTTATGGTTTCGCCATATTTATAATTTAGGAGAATTGGCTTTAAATATGGGTTTTTATCCCCATACCAATGCGGGGATTTTAACTTTTGCCGAGATGGAAAAACTGAAAAATGTCAATCTATCTATGGGCATAATGTTAGAACAAATGACGGTGACTTTATTAAATACTGTCCATCGTCATGCCCCCAGTAAAGTGCCATCCCTGCGCTTAGAGCAGTTACAATGGGCGGGAGAATTAGGAATTCCTTTTACCACGGGGTTATTATTAGGAATTGGTGAAACAGAATGCGATCGCTTAGTAACCTTAGAAACTATTGCCACTATTCATCAACGTTGGGGACATATTCAAGAAGTGATCCTACAACCCTACAATCCAGGCAAAAGAGAACGGTGGCAAAATAATCCTTTTGAACTGCAAAAATTACCCGATCTGGTTAGGCAAGCTAGGGAAATTTTGCCCCCAGATATTGTCATTCAAATTCCCCCGAATTTAGTACCCGATCCTCTTTTTCTCTTGGATTGTTTAGCGGCAGGAGCGCGGGATTTAGGCGGTATTGGCATTATCGATGAAGTTAATCCCGATTACCTCCATTTACACCCCGATAAATTAAAGGAATTTTTAGCAATTTATGGCTGGGAATTAAAAGCGCGCCTACCGGTTTATCAGTAATCAGTGATCAGTAATCAGTAAACAGTAATCAGTGATCAGTGATCAGTAATCAGTAAACAGTAATCAGTAATCAGTAATCAGTAATCAGCTTCTGAAGGCAAGAGGCAACAGGCAAGAGGCAAAAGGGGTAATAAATAATCAGTCTTTAATAACCAGATTTAGTATAATTTAAGAGTTACTGATAATTGCCGATTGTCGGTATTTCTGCAAATGTGAGATATAGCCAATGAAAGCTAACAGCTGATGGTTGAGTGCTTCCTTTTTCCTTGTTGACTATAAACCTCTTGCATAATTAATTTTTGAGGGTTCAAAAACGGCAAAAATAAGGATTAAATTGCATAAAATATGTAAATAGGGTCTGCTGAATAAATCTAAAAACCTTGTTGGATAATATTTTTAGGCTTTTTTGAAATCAAAAAGTGCCAGCGATTGGGGTGATTGGGAGGAAAATTAGGTAATTGACTCCCTGAAAATTGGTAAAACCCCACACCCCACACTCCACACCCTGTCCCCACACCCCACTAAAAGACTTTTTCAGCAGACCCTAAATAGACCATTTAATTGATTATTATTCATTCTTAATTCTCCCGACGACCGGCTCCTAACCCTAACAACAATTTTTGATTTTTACCAGAGGTCTTATGATTCCCTCAAACGAGCGCTACTGGCTCAAAAATGCTCATATTCCCGTTTCCATCCTAGAAAATGAGAGTTTTTCTCCCCAAACCGCCGAGGGATTAACCTTAGTTAATCTAGAAATTAATGACGGTTACATTAATCGCATCACCTCCACAATCCCCCCCGAAGACAATATTCCCGTTATTGACCTCAAAAAAAAGATTATTTTTCCTTGCTTTGTCGATATGCACACCCATCTCGATAAAGGTCATAGTTGGCATCGTTGTCCTAACCATGATGGCACTTTTGACAGCGCCTTAAAAATGGCCTTAGAGGATTCTCGACGGGAGTGGCGCTTAGAGGATGTGTATCGTCGCATGGAATTCGGCGTTAAATGCAGTTATGCCCACGGAACAGCCGCTATTCGCACTCATATCGACTCTTTTGGTCAACAGGCACAGATTAGCTTAACCGCTTTGGGAGAATTGCAACGACAATGGGCCGGTAAAATCACCCTGCAAGCGGTTTCTCTAGTTTCCCTTGACTACTATCAAACCTCCGAGGGAGCGGCCTTAGCCGATAAAATTGCCGAATTTGGGGGCATATTAGGGGGAGTAGCCTACACAAATGCCGATTTACAGGCACAAATTGATATTACCTTCAAATTAGCCCGAGAAAGGGGTTTAAATCTCGATTTTCATCTGGATGAAAACGGCGATCCCGATTCTACCTGTTTAGCAGCGATCGCTCGTACTGCCATCAAAGAGCAATTTGACGGACAAATCATCTGTGGTCACTGTTGCAGTTTAGCGGTACAATCCCCTGAAATAATCCAAGAAACCCTAAATTTAGTCAAAAATGCGGGCATTGCTATCGTTAGCTTGCCGATGTGCAATCTCTACCTACAGGATCGTCAAGAGGAAAAAACCCCTTTTTGGCGCGGGACAACTAAGGTAAAAGAGATGAAAAAAGCGGGAATTCCAGTTGCTTTTGCCAGCGATAACTGTCGCGATCCCTTTTATGGTTTTGGGGATCACGATGGTTTAGAAGTCTTTACCCAAGCGGTGCGGATTGCCCATCTCGATGCACCCTACGCTGACTGGGTAAATAGTGTCACCCTCACACCAGCAAATCTGCTCGGATTGCCCCATTTAGGGCGCATTAAGACGGGTCTAGAGGCAAATTTGTTAATTTTCAAGGCTCGCTACTTTAGCGAGCTATTATCGCGACCACAGTGGGATCGCCTCGTGATTCGGCGCGGGTTGAGCATCGATACTACTCTCCCCGATTACCAAGAGTTAGATGATTTAGTTCTGGGAATTGATGAACTCCTGTAAGGGTTTGACAAAAACCACCGATTCTAGGTTGATAGCACCGTAAATATGGGGAAAGGTCTCTTTTTCTAGCTCTAAAGTGGCATTTTCTGGGTTAGGATGTTGGGGCTGCTCCCATTTGACCGGGGACTGCAATTGTTCGAGAGAAATGGCTAAAACCAGCAAATCTGGCTGATTTTGATAAAAAGCGGCCACAACTTTCGGAATTTGTTCTAAGGTGGAGCAATGGATAAATCCCTCATTTTTTAGGGAATAAGCCCGATATTCCCCCATTTCACGAGCTATTTGCCAACCTCTTTCTGTAGTGATGTGATAGATCATCGGTTCGCCTCCTACTGTCACTTTATCCCTAATTTTAGGATATAGCCTGAAGCTGTCAGCGGCCCTCAATTCTCTTAAACTAGGAGTCAGGGAATCAAAGACAAGAAATTTGTCCGACCACTGACCAGAAAAAAATGGCCGATAATGGCCTCAAAATCTCTTTATAGTCTCCTTTTACCTGATATTAACCATCTACCCTTAAAATGAGCTTACCGACCCAGTAACTGCAAAAATCTATGCTAGATAAAATATTTACTCCCAATCCCTACGCTGAACAACCTGCTCCTCTGCGTCCTCGCAAGGGAGTAATTATCGGTGTCGGTCAGGTGGGGATGGCCTGCGCTTACTCGATGTTAATTCAAGACTGTTTTGATGAATTAATTCTGCAAGATATCGCCACGGATAAAGTCGAAGGGGAAGTGATGGATTTAAGTCACGGAATGCCTTTTATTGAACCCACAGACTTGAAAATGGGAACCGTGGCCGATGTGGGACAAAATGCCGATGTGGTGATTATTACTGCTGGGGCTGCCCAAAAAGAGGGAGAAACCAGATTACATCTCCTTGAGCGAAATGTGGCGATTTTTCGCCATATTCTTGAGGATGTGGCTGTTTACTGCCCCAGTGCTTTAATTTTGGTGGTGAGTAATCCCGTCGATATCATGACCTATGTTACCTTGAAAATCACCAATTTTCCGCCTTCTAGGGTGATTGGTTCGGGTACGGTGCTAGATTCTGGCCGTTTACGCTCTCTTTTATCCACCAAACTCCATGTAGATGCGCGTAACGTCCACGCTTATATTATCGGTGAACACGGGGATAGTGAGCTTGCGGTCTGGAGTTCGGCTAATATCGGAGGAGCAAGGTTATTAGAAGGAGATTGGCAGGATTTAAGCGCAGCCAACCAAGAAAGCTTAACAGAAATTTTTCTTCAGGTTAAAAACGCCGCCTATGAAATTATCAAACGCAAGGGTTATACTAGCTATGCGATCGGTTTAGCTACCACGGATATCGTTAAAGCGATTTTACGTTCCCAAGAAAGAATTCTGACTATTAGCACTCTCCTCGATGGTCAATACGGTCTCAAAGATGTGTGTTTAAGTATTCCCTCGGTGGTTAACGAGAAAGGAGTGATAAAAACTCTGAATCTTGCTCTCAGTCCCAGAGAAACCCAACAGTTACATAATTCGGCCAAAATCATGCGCGATTTAATCGATCAGCTTAAAATTTAACTTAGGGTTGGCTGAATAAATCTAAAAACATTGTTGGGTAAGATTTTTAGATTTTTCTGCCCTCAAAAAGTGCCGAACATAAGAGCGATCGGGGGGAAATTTTAAGCACTTTTTCCCCGAAAATTAGGTAATTGACCAGGTGAAAATCGGTAAAACCCTACACCCCACACCCTGTCCCCACGAAAAACTTTTTCAGCCAACCCTAATTAGCGATAAAATGGCTGTAATCTTCAAATTTGACCTGTTATATGACTAATCGCTTAGAAGTTGAGTCGGCTATTAAGCAACTGCCAGAGAGTGAAGTCCGCGCTCTGGCAAACTGGCTTCAAGACTATCTTGATGAGATGTGGGATAGACAAATTGAAATGGATGAACCGATAGATATTGAAGTAGTTAGAACTGAAGCACTAAGAAAGCTGGGTAGAAATATAGTTAATTTTTCAAAGATTGAAGGTGTTTTAAAGTATCTACTTTCAGTGACTCAGATCGACGGATTATCAACATCAACTCGTAACCGGTTCGTTGACAATTATGAGAGATTTCGTAAGCACACATTAGGTACACTGGTTGGGAAATTACATGACACTGTGCTAGGGGATGATAGTCAGTCTAAACCTCAACTAGACTCTTCTGAGTTAGGTATGTCTTTGTCATTTAAGGTTACCTATGGTGACTCAGATTTCTTAAATGCTCAGAAACAGGCTCTCTCAGACATTGTGCTGGAACGAAACAAGTTGATTCATGAATATTTAGCGCCACTCGATACTAGCTCTATAGAAGACTATTACAAGTTAATCAGTCTTTTAGATGAACAAAACCCTCGATTATTAGCTCATCTTGAAGAGCTTGGGTGGATGCTAACCTCATTTATAGAGGGCTTGCTGAATAATGGTAAAACCCTTTTAAAATAAAGCTTTTGACCTGTTAAACTTGTAGTACATCGCTTGGTACAAAAAACAAGGGCAACAAAGCCTGAAACTCCTGACTCCTGACTCCTGACTCCTGACTCCTGCCCCCAGGAAAAACTTTTTCAGCAGACCCTATAGAGGGACTAAAAGACCTTCAATCATTCATTAAATCACCAGACTTTTACCAGTTTATACACTCTAGCCAATCCGATGCCTAACAAGTGCGTGTACAGGGAACGGCGGCATACACTATCGGTTATGATGCCAACATTATTGCCGTCCGGTGACGCGCCAGCCGTTAGACAGAAAGCACAGAAATGTTCAATCTAATCTTTATGGTTCTTCGGTTTGTGTCAGTGCGATGCCGAAGGCACTGCGTAGCAGCACGCCGCTCTGGTAGGGTGTGTTAATGAAATGTAACGCACCTCTTTTTTCTCTAGTCAAACTATTAGAGCCAGTCTTAGGTTAGGTTGCCGAAAAAACATCTAGCCTAGGATTCCTCTAGCCACTGGATTGCGTGATCAAGTCATGTCTGTCCCTGACTAAAATAGAATCAGCGATTTCCCTAAGGGACCTAATTCCATGACGATTATCACTCTTTCACGTTATGTCACCAGAAACAATGAGATTTTAGGTGGAGAGCCAATTATTGAAGGCACTCGCACATCTATTCGCGCAATCGTAGGTCTGTGGCGATTAGGTGTGATGCCAGAGGAAATTCCAACTCATTTACCTCATTTGACCTTAGCACAAGTGTTCGATGCCTTGAGTTTTTATTTGGATCATCAAGTTCCGCCAAATACACCTGTTCAAATTTCTCTAACAAGGTCTCAAACGCTCTTCTATTGAGTCCTGTGGTCGCTCTCAAGAGTCTATCTTGATTCAATATTCTGCCAATGTTCAGCATTCAAGGAGATATCCAATCATCGAAAATTTTGGGTGGGAAACCCCGCCGTTCTAGGTTGGCTTTACGTTAGAATTAAAAAGACCGTCTCGAAAACCAAGTGGGCGGACAGCACCTTGAAAACTCGGCTT
>VYLV01000100.1_pt1 | contig 37530 bp, 41 predicted proteins | sample 5114191 | NCBI WGS metagenome assembly VYLV01 (sample SAMN12291782, study PRJNA351875) | freshwater metagenome | isolation source: freshwater lake | place: USA: Michigan, Little Long Lake | collected 2013-08-08 | reverse complement strand
TAGTCCCTTGCTCAGAACTGCTGGTGCGGATAACTTAGTTTACTTGTACTAAATATTTCCCTCAATTTAATTTTTTATTCAGTACCTCTCGATCGCCTGGTCGATTTTGGGGTATGGTTCCTTGAGAATCTATCTTCTGAAAGGAAAGCCCTCATGTCTCGCCGCGCTGCTTTACAATCCTATCTACTGGTGCGTTTACTCCTAGCTCCCTTGATGTTATGGACGATCGTGACGGTGGTTTTTCTGCTGATGCGTGTTGCCCCCGGTGATCCCACGGATGCGATTTTAGGCAACCGCGCCCCTGAAAGTGCCAAAAATGCCCTAAGAGAACAATTAGGACTGAATAAACCCCTATTTTTCCAGTACCTAGACTATATTTTCCACCTAATGCGTCTCAATTTAGGAGACTCTTTAACCAGTAAGGGGGTGACGGTATGGGAGATTATCGCTAAACATTTTCCAGCGACGGTGGAACTAACTTTTTATGGAATGCTAATTGCGGTGATAGTGGGGGTCGGATTGGGAATTATCACCGCTTCCCGTCCGAATACCCCCTTAGATGCTGGGGGACGTTTATTTGGACTGATAACCTATTCCTTGCCGATTTTTTGGGTGGGAATGCTCTTACAGCTAATTTTTGCGGTACAGTTGCGCTGGTTTCCCTTGGGGACTCGTTTTCCTTTGAGTGAAACTCCACCCCAGACAATTACGGGTTTATATACCTTTGATAGTCTGATGACTCTACAACTAGATAAGTTGCCTACAGCTTTGTATTATCTAGCCTTACCTAGTTTTACTCTCGGCATTCTTTTGAGTGGGATTTTTGAACGGATGGTGCGAGTTAATCTGAAACAAACTTTGCAAGCGGACTATGTAGATGCGGCAAAAGCGAGAGGAATACCAGAAAAAACGATTATGATCGCCCATGCGCTGAAAAATGCCCTAATTCCCGTAATTACTGTCTTAGGATTAACTTTTGCGGCTCTTTTAGGGGGTGCAGTCTTGACGGAAGTTACTTTTTCTTGGCCAGGTTTGGGAAATCAGTTATATCGGGCGATTTCTCTGCGGGATTACCCAACAGTGCAGGGATTAATGGCTTTTTTGGCGACAATAGTGGTTTTTGCCAGTATTTTGATCGATATAATCAATGCTTGCATTGATCCTCGCATCCGTTATTAATCAGGGAGAGGGGTTGGGGGAGAAGGGAGTCAGTCCCGATGCCAAATTAGGTTATACTCCATCTTTATGAGAAAGGCTGTAATAAAAAAATGGATCAGGATTGCTTTTTGTCTCTAGGTTGTTGTTAGGTGATTGCTGACTGATTAATAATGGTTGAATGTTAATCGGCTTTTCCTTTTAGGGAGACGAAATCGTCCCTATGGGAATTACTATTGTCACCATTTTGCGGGGGATGAAAACGATTTCTAACTTCGGGGGGGGTGGGTAAACCCTGTTTCATTTCTGCTACTTTTAAGAGGATCAAATACTCATAAAAAGCTTGTAGAGTACACCAAGCAAAACCAGCTTTACCATCGAGAATTCCTGCCAAGATAAAATACATATAAAACCAACGAAGCAAGGGACGAAAAGGCAATCGTAGAGATAAATCTTTTAAAGCTCTCCGTCTTTCGACTTCGGTTTTACCAAAAAATAATTTTTTCCAACTAACACCACCGTTAGCCAACTGATGTAGGGTTTCTGCCGCTTCATCGGTAGAATAACGATTATGTTTTTCAATCCAACGACTTAAACCTTTACTACAGGTATAGTGGGGATAGGTTTCTTTTAAAAAAGAGGTTTTTCCCAGACATTCTTCTCTTTCCGTGTGACCATAATCGCTAAACCAGACTTGATCTTTTCTAAATAGACGCATTTGATAACGGGGATACTGGGTGCTGCGACGGATCCAAGTTCCCATAAACATAACTCTTTCGGCCACATAAAAACCAGTAAAATCTTTCTGTTGAGTGGAGCGCAGACATTCTGCATACAGTTGGGGTGTCATCCTTTCATCTGCTTCGAGAATATAAACCCAATCGTATTTAGTCTCGATATTTTCTAACATCCAAGTTCTTTGTTTACCATGGCTCTCGAATTGATGCTGAATCACGCGCACTGGATAACGAGAAGCAATCTCTACTGTGCGATCGCTACTGTAGGAGTCAACCACAATCACATCATCGGACAGAAGTGCCGATTCCACACAGGCGGCAATATCAATTTCTTCGTTATGAGTGAGAATGTAAATGGAAAACATAGATATAATATGGTGTTTGATTATACGAAACCCGATCGGGCAGTAGTCCTATTTTGTACCGGAAAAAGCGGAATAAAAACCCCTATCATACCAGAAATTTTCTTAAAACTGCCAGACTGAGCCTATTCTAACCTCGATCGCCTTTTTGTCAATATTTCTTAAGTATTACTTGAAAAATTCTTTACCTGAGCTTGCGGCGACCGGCGGTGAGCTATTCCCCGCCATGAGATAATAGACGGTGCTTTATGTCTCCAGTAATTTTCGATGACTGCTGTTTCCGAGTGTTTTCGTTCTCTCCGTTCCCAGGGGAATTGTGCCTTAATTCCCTTTATTACTGCCGGTGATCCCGATTTATCTACTACTGCCCAAGCTTTACGCATTTTAGACCGGGCAGGGGCCGATCTGATCGAGTTGGGGGTTCCCTATTCCGATCCTCTTGCGGATGGTCCGGTTATTCAAGCGGCAGCCACGCGCGCTTTAAATCGGGGTGTCAAGTTGGAAGATGTGCTAGAAATCGTCAAAAATGCTCAGGGAGAGGTGAAAGCTCCCATTATTCTCTTTACTTACTATAATCCTATCTATCATCGCGGGATAGATGTCTTTTTAGACCAAATAAAAGCAGCCGGGGTGAGTGGTTTGGTGGTTCCTGATTTACCCCTAGAGGAAGCGGAAAGTCTGCTGCAACCGGCTGCCGCTAAGGGAATTGAAGTGATTTTATTGGTAGCGCCTACCAGTCCCCCGGAACGAATACAAGCGATCGCCCGGCAATCCCAAGGTTTTATTTATCTGGTGAGTGTCACGGGAGTGACGGGAATGCGGAACCAAGTGGCCACCAGAGTGGAGGAATTGATCGATTCTATCCGTTCTGTCACCGATAAACCCGTGGGGGTAGGATTTGGCATTTCTGACGCGACACAGGCGCTACAGGTCAAAAACTGGGGTGCTGACGCGGTAATTGTGGGCAGTGCCATGGTTAAACGTCTGGCTGATAATTCCCCCAGCGATGGGTTAAAATCCCTCGAAGAATTCTGTCGTAGTTTAAAACAGGCGATTCAGTAAAATAATCCGTAGGTTGGGTTAAACGAAGTGCAACCCAACACATAACATGAATAATAATAGGGGGATGATGTTGGGTTTCCGTTGTCAACCCCACCTACAAAATAGGCGATCGCCTTGAGTTAAATTTGAGAGAGTTCGCGTTCACCCGCTAATTTCAGTTCAGAAGCGGCTTCAGGAATATAGGAAGTTTTCGTTTTAGAGACCATACCTCCCTGTTGTTCCCGCAATTGTTCTAGACGCATGGTACTCCAATCTGTTAGCATCGAGTTACCTAGCCGGGGGGCTAATTTGTTAATTTTCTCGACGGCGGAGATAGCTAATTCATCCATCTGTAGGGAAGCTAGATAGCAATCACAGGCGATGTCTATCTCTCCTAATCGTTCGTGACATTGCCCGGCCATAAACCAAGCGATCGCCATTCCAGGCGGGCCGAGTCTAGTGGCAGAACGATAGATTTTCGCCGCTTCTTCAAATTTATTTTGTTTTAGCAAAATTTCCCCCAGTTGCAGGCGATAACGAGAGTAAAGAGGTTCCATCGCCACCATTTTCTTCGCTCTCTCTTCGGCGATATCGATCTCGCCTAACCAGAGAGCTTCTTTTGTTCGGCTCTCAAAAACCGTCGTCAGATTTTCATGGGCGGCAATTCTCTCGGTCTCGTTTTTACACTCGCGGGTTAGTTCTTCCGCTAGGGATTGACAGATATCCATTTCACGGATAACCGTTTGTCGTTCACCCCGCAGAAGTGGAGCAAAAACAGCCGCGCGGTGGTAAACACTGGTTAAACGTTTAAACTCGAAATTTCCTCTGATCGTTTCAAGGTGATCGAGTTTTTCCCTTGCCACTTCTCGCCAATGAGCTACTGCGGCTATGTCTCGAAATACAGTAGCGTGTAAAGCGATTAGTTCTACGGCCGCCCCGAAAACCTCCAGGCTTTCTTTAGAAGCGTATTGAACGATTCGTTGAAAATCTTCGAGATTTTCTGATGTACCGATATCTTCTTGACAGAGGATTTTAGACATCGCCAGGCTGTAAGCTAATCTAGCGAACGTGGGGTCTCTCCCAATGTTTTCATCGGTAATTGCAGGAATATAGCTAATAATCGTTTCATGAAAGCATAAACTCGATAATAAATTAATTGTTTTCAGTTGAGTAGCGGGTGAAAGCTCACGATAATGCTCTAAATGCTCGCAAAGAACTCTCCAACGTTCGGTTCTCAACTCATCGGGGAGGGTGAGAGGATCGTTAATTGGGTATTGAAAAAGACCGGTCTCTCGAATCAATTGCTCTCGAAAAGAAGCGGGGTGAACGAGAGTAACCGGGTTCACGGACGACGTATTAGTATCTCGCACTTCGGAGACAAGATTTCGATAACTATAGTCAATTCCCTGAATATGCCAAGCGCCAGATTGATAGGGACTAAGATCGAAATAAGGGCGATGGCTCCAAGTGATCGGAAAATCGTTTAAAAATAGCATACATATTCTCAAGAAATGCGATCTTTATCTGGTTGGTATTTCCACGATAGTCAACGCAGTATTTTGGCTTGTTAAACTATCGTGAAAATCAAAAAGAGAGAACGATAAAAAACTGAAAATCTAGATTTTTTATCGATTAGATATTAAGGGATGCAGATTTGAGGCCATCGACAACGACCACCTAATGCTTGCAGATTTGAGGCCATCGACAACGACCACCTACCACTTGGCGTAAAGTTTTAAAAGCAGTGATGCTTTCTTGACTGTCGTTAGCGGCATCGGTGCGAAGCTCGATAATTTCGTCAGTCACCGTGTTTTCGAGCTCGTTGATTTTGATGTTAGCCATGAGATGTATTCTCCAAATGTTCGCTAAATGAATGAATCAAATTATTGATTCAAGAGAACAATAACATTTTTTTAACACCAGATCAACTATCAAAATCGAACAAAAAAAACATAATTTAGTTATTTATGTTCTTTTTTAAAGACTATTTTTTGCAAAAACATCATCAAAACCGATTAAACAACGGGCTTCCAAGCTATTTAAAGAAACAAAAATAAGTAATTTATGTACAAAAAACTCTGAACCTGTCTTGTTGGAAGCAAAGAGAACCAACCACGCTAACTTAATTGAGTTATTTAGGGTTTGCTGAAAAAGTTTGTTGGTGGGGTTAGGAGTCAGGATTCAGTAGCCGGTCGTCGGTCGTTTCAGGCTTTGTTGTCCTCTTTTTTTGTACCAGCTTGTGTACTATAGCAAAGACCAAGGTGCTTAGGACAATCCATCGCTGAAACCCTGTTCAGATAAGAGTTTGAAAATTGAAAGCGTCCTAAATAACCCATTATTTGCTATATAAAAAGGATAATGCCAAGTTTTTGAAGGTCACAATCCTATTTTCGCAGCATGAACATCGGATTTTAACAGGTCAAAAGCCTTATTGTAAAAGGGTTTTACCATTATTCAGCAAGCACTATTTATTTTTTTTATTAACTGGGAATTCTGTTAATGAATAGATTCAGGAATTTTTAAAAGTGTATGTATTAAAAATCGCTTTGTTGGTTTTTATGCTAAATAAGCTCACTCAAGAATAATCGGATTATTGGTATTTTATTAATCCATATTGTATTAATTTTATAGTAAAATAATCCGTAGGTTGGGTTAAACGAAGTGCAACCCAACACATAACATGAAGAACAATAGGGGGATGATGTTGGGTTTCCGTTGTCAACCCCACCTACAAAATAGGCGATCGGACTTATGTAAAACCTCCGCAGTGACCGACTCGCTTAGATAATACTCCCCGCAATTCTGACAGATATCCGCAGGGACTTGTTTTAAAATCATGATATAATTATCCCTCTCTAAAGTAACGGTAACAAAACTCGATCGAGTCGTACCGTTTTTACAGATCACAGATTCCATAACTCTTATCTTCCCTTACTACGTTTGCGGGGTGAGTATTACCCACCCCGTCCACAATTAATTACTTAACTCGTATTCTATTTCCTGAATCTTCTCTTTCATCCAGCCGTTAAACAAATCGACACCGATTTTCAGAGCCAACTCCTCGGTTAATTTTGGCTTAAGGATTTCCTCGACGAAAATCAGGTGAAAACCTCGATCGCCTTGCAGCGGTTTCAACAATCGAGAAGAATCCGATGCGAAAATTGCGGCCGAAAGATTCGGTCGTAAATCCTTACGGTAAACAGTACCGCGATAACCTCCCTTGCGTCGTAATTCCACATCCTCGATATAGCGGTGCGCTACTTCCTGAAAGCTGATTTCCTCCTCCTGAATCGATTCATACAACTCCTCCGCCATCGCCTGATCTGCTAACACTACCTCATAGATCGCCGCGCCGGTATAATCTAGCTGGTGTTCCACAAAATAGGATTCAATTTTGTCTGCGAAAAGATGTTCGGTTAATTTACCCGATAGTAAACTGAATTGAACTATCGCCTCGAAATCATCTAGGGATAAGCCCTGTTTTTGCAACCAATTCCATGTATCTTTGGCGTTATGTAATTCATTGGCGAGACGGAATTGATCGGCCGCCTGTTGTAACTCGTCAGTCGTGTTTTTAATCCCCGCTGCCGTGGCGGTTTCGGTGATGATTTTCCGAGCGATAATTCCCTCGGCCATTTCGGGAAGTTTCCCCGATAGCTTAAGCTGTTGGATAAGGTCTTGATTCGTGATGGTGATACTATGGGACATAATGACTCCTGAAACAGTTATGGGAAATTAATTTCCTAGTTGAGATAGGCAAGAGGGTTAGGGAGGGGTGTAAGTAATTTGGCTTCGATACCTAAAAAAACTACAGTTTTAACCCGTCTTTTTGCAGATCCTTAAAGGGATCGAGGATGTAATCGATCACCCGACGCTGACGGACGATCGCTTCTGCGGTAGCCGTATCCCCCGGATTGAGGGGAATACATTGATTTCCCTTTTGAATACAGGAGCGATCGAGTTGAATTTCTAGCTCGAAAACGTTAATTTTTCCGGTCGCCGTTTCCTTTTCGATCGCCGTCGGTGATTTCTTGGTGATCTTGCCGCCGATAACCCCGTAATCCTGAAAAGGATAGGCATCGAACTTGACTTTTACCGGCATACCGGCGCGGAGAAATTGACTTTGATCTGTGGGCATTTCTGCCTTGAGAATAAACCGCGATCCTTTCGGTGCTATCTCCGCGATCCGCGTTCCTGACTGCACCACCGCACCTGCGCGTTTAATCGGTAATGAAAAGATCGTGCCGTCGGTATTCGCCTTTAAAACCCTCTGACTTAGTTGGATTTGGAGCGCTTGCCGTTGGCTCTCGCTTTGGGCGATTTCCGATGCCAGTGTTGCGATCTCCGTTTCTAGATTTTTAATCTGCTCCTGTATCCTTAAGAGTGCCAACTCGTTGGAATGGCGGAGACTTTGATAACCCCGCTGCCGCTCCTGTAATTGCAGACGCGCTTGGGCGATATCCGCGCTCGTTTGTTGACTGGTCTGACGGTAGGTGCTTTCTAATTCCGCTAGTTTATGTTGATTTTCTTTTACCTCCGCTTTTCCTCGCTCGTAGAGTTGTTGGCGCTCCTTGGCATTGTCTTCGCGCTCGATGAATTGTACCTCCGATATCGCGCCATCCTCCCACGCTTTTCGGTAGCGATCGACTTCTTTTAAAGCCGTTTGATAACGACTTTTTAGAATCGGATAATCGGTTTGACTGCGATCGAGGGCGGTTTTCGCTTGATTTATCCGTGCCTGTTGTTCTTCTAGGGATATTTTGGCTTTCTGGACTAACGCGCTGACATTTTCCCTTGCTTGCTCGATCGAGGCTTCTTTTTCCGCCTCTGCAGCGCGATTCTGTTGGCGTTGAGTCGCTAGGGAAACCTCTAACTGACTTTTCATCCCTTTCTGTTGGGAAAGACGGCTTTTTTGTCCTTCTATTTTCTCCTCGATTTGTTGTATTTCCTGGCCGATTAAAGAGGAATCTAGGGTTAAAATCGGTTGTCCTGCTTTCACCTCTTGGCCTTCACGGACATAGATTTTTTCCACTTCTCCTGCGGTGATTGCATCGAGTTTGACTGTTTCCCCTTGGGGTTCCAGTTTTCCTGGTCCGACACCGGTTTCATCGACTTTTGAGAATATCGCCCAGGGGAGAATGATCGAGACGAAAATAATCAGAAAATAGAGTAAACCCCGCGTCCAGGGTAGGGGTAAAGTATCGATCAATTCCTTGGTCTGGAAAGACCAGTTATCGCGCTCTCTGTCTAGATTGGTTGTCATAGTTATTCACTCAATTGATTAGAGTTCAAATTACGGTAAATACCGGGACGGGACATTAATTCTTTGTGGGTTCCTTGATCGACTAATATCCCTCGATCGAGGACGAGAATCAGATCTGCGTTCCGTACTGTAGAAAGACGGTGAGCAATAATCACCATTGTGCGATTCTGCCGAATTTTCTGGAGATTATTTTGTATGATCTGCTCTGATTCTGTATCGAGGTGGGAAGTGGCTTCATCGAGGATTAAAAGCCGCGGTTCTCCCATCAACGATCGAGCGATGGCGATCCGTTGTCTCTGTCCCCCGGAAAGTAGCCCTCCACCCTCGCCGATTTGAGTTTCATAACCCATTGGAAGCGATTGGATAAAGTCATGAATTCCCGCTAATTTTGCCGCCTCGATAACCGATTCTAGGGGGCGATCGGGATGTCCTAAACTGATATTTTCCCGAATCGTAGAACCGAACAAAAATGTATCTTGATCGACGACTCCCACCTGTTGCCGTAGGGAACTGAGGGCGATTGTACTCAGATCGTAACCGTCGATCGAGACTTTACCGTCGGTGGGAGGATAGAGGCCGATCAGTAATTTCGAGATCGTGGTTTTTCCCGAACCGCTCCGACCGACGAGGGCAACGGTTTGACCGGGTAAAATCTCAAAACTCAGGTTTTCTAAAATATTGCGATCGCTGTCAGTATGGTAGCGAAAGGTGACATTTTCAAAGCGAATATGTCCCTGTAATTCTGGGAGAAACTGACGGGAAAGTTCCTCTAAATTCTCCTCCGGCTTTGCGTCTAGTACATCGTTAATGCGCTCGACGGCGATATTGACTTCTTGAAATTGCGTCCAGAGAACGGTTAAGCGTTGAAAAGGCTCGATGATCTGGGCAAAAAGCATATTAAAGGCGATTAATTGTCCGATCGATAATTGATTTTGAATCACCAGATAGGCACCGAAACAGAGTAACCCCGTTGTCGCGAAAGATTCGATCAGATTACTGACGATTTGGAGATTATTGCCGATGAGCTGCCCGGAGAAATTTTTCTTGACCTCCACCGAGAAAAGGTCTTCCCAGTGCCAACGGGTCGATCGCTCTGTCGCGGTAGATTTGACGGTACGAATACCGGTTAAAATCTCGATCAGGTAACTGCTTTCTTTAGCGATCGCCTGAAAAATATCCCGGGATATTCGCTGGAGAAAAGGGGTAGAAATTAACGCCAGCAGAAAGAACGGTGGCACGATCGCTAAACTGATTAGGGCTAATTGCCAGCTATAGCGAAGCATCACCGCCACATACACGAAAACTGTTAATAAGTCAAGTAAAATCGAGAGAGCTTCCCCAGAGAGAAAACGCTGAATCTTGCGATTTTCCTCGACGCGGGAGATAATATCCCCCACATAGCGGGACTCGAAGTAACCGAGGGGCAGGCTGAGAGTATGGCGAATAAAACCGGTGATTAATGCCGTATCGATGCGATTAGCGGTGTGATCGAGAAGATACGCGCGTAAACCAGTAATTGCCACCCGAAAAACCGCGAAAATTAGCGCACCGATACCCATCGCCCAAAGGGTGGTTAACGAACCCTGCACGATCACTCGATCGAGGATTAACTGGGTGAAAATCGGCGTAATTAAGCCGAATATTTGGATAAAAAGCGAGGCGACGAAAATTTCCAGCAGCACGAACCAATGGGGTTCCAGTAAGCGATAAAACTGCCAGAGTGAGGCTTTATCCTCTTTCGTGTCCCGGAATTTCTGGTTCGGTTGGAGCAGAAGGGTGAATCCCGTCCATTTACTGGCGAATTCGGCACGACTTAGGGTTAATTGCCCGATCGCCGGATCGCCAATAATGACCTGTTTGGCGGTAATTTTCCAGATAACAACGAAGTGTTTGCCTTCCCAGTGAGCGATCGCCGGTAGGGGTTGTTTAACTAATCCCTCTAGAGTCGCTTTTACCGGACGGGTGGAGAGGCCGATATTTTCCGCTGCCGTGATCAGTCCCTTCAGGGATGCTCCGTCGCGGTTGACGTTGGCCATTTCCCGCAAACGGTTGACGCTGATTCTTTTGCCCCAATAACGGGCGATCATGACTAAACCGGCCGCCCCGCAATCGGAGGCGGACTGTTGCTCGAAAAAGGGATAACGGCGGAGGGATTGCCCGATCCAGTGACCTAACCGCTGCGCCGGAGAGGGGAAATAGGCTCGATCGCTTTTTTTGTCCGTTTCTTCTGTCTTCGTCCCAAGAACTTGCTCAATTTCCCGCGCCCGTTGCAGTAATGTTTTTTTCAGGGCGGGGTGTTTTTTCAGGATCGGCCTCAGCGCGGACTCGGGGATAAGAAGTAGTTCCGCCTTTGCGGAGACTCGAACCGAGTAGGGCAGAAAACCCGATCGGGGAAAGAGGGAGAATTCTCCGAAAAATTCCTCGGTTTTGAGCGCTATCATCTCTTTTTGCTGCGAGTTCGCTATACGAACTTTGCCGCGAACGACTAGGTATAATCCGGGCTGTAGGGACAAGGTACCCGCTTCGGGAGAGAGGGCGATCGCCGTTTTCTGGAGACTCCGCCACTGGGTTTCGGACAGGAATTCCGGCCACGGATTGACGAGGCTGTGAGTATCGAGCATAGTTGTTTTAAGCTTTGGCTGAAGGAGAAAGATCGACGATGCGGAGCGGCTGTAGATGTTTGCGGAGGCGATTGATGTGGGTGGGGGTGAGCGCAACCCCGAATTCTTTCTCTAGATGCTGCGCTAACCAAACTCCCGACCATCGCTTAAAGGAATAGCCGAAATCCCGGGGGGATTTACTAACCAGTTCCTTCAGGCGATCGAGGTAAGATTGATCAACTTTCGACGGGCGACCGCGGCGGTATTTCTGCCAGTGATCGATCTTGCCACTCTCAGCGATCAGTATCCATTTACTAGCGGTGGCGGCAGTACAATCGAGAAGCTTACGGATATCGGCCTGGGATTTGCCCTCGTCAGCGAAAAGAATGATTTGAATCCGTTTGCGATCAACATCAGAGATATTCGGTTCTGTTAAGATTTCGAGAAGTTGCTGACGTTCGGATGAGGATAGATATTTACCGGTGCTTGATGACATTGAGATAGCCTTTGCAACTATAAGTAAAAGCAGACAGCAGCATAGAGGAACGTTGAGGCAAGAAAGTTGTAAGTAGGGAGGCACAATTATTTGTAGGATGGGTTAGCGGTAGCGTAACCCATGCGGGCGTTGGGTTTCATGCTTCAACCCAACCTACGTTCATCTTATATTTAATTCCACCCACCTACTTACTAATTTGTACAATGGGCTGACTTCCCCGGGCGACGATCTCTTTCGCTGTCCTTAAATTATTATTTCCGCTGCAAAAGTGAACATTACGGAGTCTATTAAATTCTTTTTCTCTCGCCCGATCAAACCTCTCTAACACCTAACCCCCATCACCCCATCTCCCTATCTCCCCACTAGCCACTGATAACTGATCACTGATTGCTGATCACTGATTGCTGACTACTCAAAATCGTTATGACTATGATATAGTTGTTAAGGAATGTAAAAATAGTTGCATTTTCCCAGAAACTAGATTAAGGAGATTAAGAGTATGACCGCCGAAGGTTGCTTAAGAGTCGGACAAGCAGCGCCGGATTTCAGCGCCACCGCCGTTTTCGATCAAGAGTTCAAAACCATCAAATTATCGGATTATCGGGGTAAATACGTCGTTTTATTCTTCTATCCCCTCGATTTTACCTTTGTTTGCCCCACGGAAATTACCGCTTTCAGCGATCGAGTTAGCGAATTTGGCAGTATCAACACCGAGATTTTAGGGGTGTCCGTCGATAGCGAATTTGCTCACCTGGCATGGATTCAAACCGAGAGAAAATCCGGCGGTGTCGGTGATGTGGCCTATCCGTTGGTGTCGGATCTAAAAAAAGAAATCAGCACCGCTTACAATGTTCTTGACCCAGATGCAGGGGTGTCCCTGCGTGGTCTCTTTATCATCGATAAAGAAGGTGTGATCCAACACGCTACTATTAATAATCTTTCTTTCGGTCGCAGTGTCGATGAAACCCTCCGCACTCTGAAAGCGATTCAATACGTCCAATCCCACCCGGATGAAGTTTGTCCCGCCGGTTGGCAAGAAGGCGATGCTACTATGGTTCCCGACCCTGTGAAGTCGAAAGTTTACTTCGCGGCAGTTTAGTTAAAGGTCGTCAGCAGTCCCTCAGCTATAGATGCAAGGAGACTTTTAAGGGGGGTGAAATAATTCACCCCTCATTTTAATCGGAAAATTTTCTGGAAAATTTGCCCTATTAGCCATGATCTCATTCCAATAGAGCGATCGCTAAAGATAGAGATATGTGTCACCCGAATATTCGTCTTGATCGCTATCAAAGCAGTCCTCTACCAATCAGGTGGTGTTTGCACCTCTCAATAATTGTCACCTAACCGCTCAAAATTGTCTTTATTCCTGGGATTTTTTCGGCCACTGCTGACGGCGATAACTGCTATACTGCCCATGAACATTGACTAGATAGGGAACTAGTTGACATCCTCGCCGCCGTAAAACGGACGGCGATTCCTCACCACGCCACTTTTTTAGGGTGGTCGCGTCAGAAACCCCCTACTATCTGTTGTCAAGGTTCAGTTTTTAGCTTGGTTATCGCTTTTTCCATTGTAGCTTAAAGCCGTCGTAAAACGACGGGGTTTTAACCCAAATTTTCGATAAGTCAGTAATGCCGCCAGCCAGCGATCGCTTGTCATGCGGCCAGAAATTATAGCATAACCGTGGTTAATTGTCAATAAAATTGTACCCACTATTACAGCCACTTTTATCCCAGTGGGGGCAAATTGGGGGGAAAATAAAGCATGAAAATAGCCGATAATTCCTTTCATTGTCTATAAATCGCACTCTATCAGGCGAGTAAAACAAAAAGTCACCATTTTTAACCCGTAGGGAGACTTCCACCAGAGAGCGGGAAAACAGCCTTGAGGAGCTGCGAGACTAAAATCCCAGTGATCATAATCATCGATACGCCACTCATCTTTGTCGCGCCATCCTACCAATTCCCCAAATTTTCTAATCGTTTCCGCGTCTTGGGTACGCAGGGTATTAATACTACCCCCAACGGCAAAATATAACTTCACCTGATTGCTAAAACCGAAATGATCGCCGCTATAATTTTTCCAAAGGCGATCGAGTACCCGAATCACATTAACTGGAAACCGCATCATATCCTCTGGGGTTAAAGTATCGCGGGTTCTGCCGGCAGCTTCGAGGATAACTCGGAGAGTTTCTGCGTCTGCCTCCCTAAAGTTCCCCTCAGCTAGGAATTGCTGTAATTTACTATAGCGCTCGATGTCCGGAACTAACATCTGACGCGCTTCGATCAGGGCAACCCGTTCGGTTAAAGATTGCAATTGAACTAAAATATCCTGAAGTTGGACGTTAATATCTGACATAAATGTAAAGGGGTTTGTTGACTGCAAAAATTAGCGATTTATCGGCAGAATAATTATTGATTTACCGCTTCTAATCTTGACTTAACAAAGCGATTCATCCATGCTTCTAGATAGATGCGATTGGCTTTTTGCTCTTTTAAATCTGTGGTAGTTAAAGGGTAAGGTGCTAATCCTTGAATGGCTGCCGTTGTTACACAAAACATCGACTTTTGAAAGGTTTCGCAGATCTGGACTAATAAATCTTCTTCTTGACGAAAACTCTTTTTATAAATGTCGTGCAGATAATCTGGTAAAAAGTGACGCATATCCTGCATTAATAGTGTGGGAGGAATCCCTGCACCTCCGATGGGTAAAGGATCCGCATACAAAGCACCATAGGCAAACATTCCTTGATCGTAGGGAATTTGATAGGCTTGGGCATTATAGGAAATTGTACCGGGGAAAGGTGTTCCGCGAAAGAAAACCGCCTCAACGTAGGGGATTGCCGTATCCGCAAGAAAGGTTAATCCTGCCGATTTGGGGATAAGATCATAGGTTTGTCCTTTGATTTTTACCTGATAGACAATTGCTTGACTAGCATTATCGACTAAATTTTTCTTAATGTGTGCCACCACTGCGGGAATACTGCTAATTTTTCCGGCATCGTAGAGATCGGATAAACTTAAAAAAGTATCGGCCATAATTCGCCAAAATTGACCTAAACCGCTATAGTAGGCCATCATCCGCATTTGTTCTGGCAAAAATTCAGGAAAGACTTTATTTAAAATTAAAACTAGCGGATTATTCCTAAATTTGGCTTGAATAACCTTGGCTGTTACTTCCCGAAAAGCGACACTATCTACATAACTATCTAAACCACCCCCACCATGCCAAAACATGGCTTTCATACAGTATTCAGCATACTCAAAATTAATGCGATCGTGCCACCAGTGTTGGAGTAATTTCTGCCAAGATACTTGACCATTAAAATATTTAAAGAAGGGGAAAAAAACCAAAAACTGATTTTCTGCAATATAAATTAAATTTTTGGAATAAGCATCTAACACCACTCCATAACTTTTCAGGATACCCACTACCTCGATCAAATTCTGGGGAGTATCTTTTAACAATGCTTCCCCAGCAGTGAGACGATCAATATAGGATGCTAGGGGATGAGAGGAGGACTTGACAGGGATAGTGACCATGCTAGAAGCTTGATAAAATAACTTTCCTCATCTATTTTAACGCATAAAAGCACAACCAATTAGCGGCGGTGGCACGGCGAGTCATGCGGGGATTGAATTCGCCAATTTTATAACCAGTAAACCCCAATTTATCTTTTAATAATTGTTTATTTTCTGGCAAGATCGATCGAGTTAATTTTACTGTTGGGGGACGATTGCCAATAAAATCCGGGGGTTGAGGATATTCACCTCGCCAATCTTCCTCTACTTGACTATTATCCCATTTTTCTTGACTTTCATCGTAGCGATAACCTAAACTTTGCCAGACCAATTTATTAACGGTTTCGTCGTCAATTTCATCGTTAATAATCGCCCAAATTGTCTCTATATTTAATTCTGGTAGTTCCATAGATTAAGTAAATAGGAGATGGGGAGATGGGGAGATGGGAGATGGGGAAGTGGGGTGATGAGAAGAATAAATAAAAATAATCTCCTGAATCCTGACTCCCGACTCCTGAATCCTGAATCCTGATCACTGATTACTGATTACTGATCACTGATCACTGACAATGGTAAACAACATCATTGATCATCACGCAAGCGTAGCCCATTTTGCCTCCTTCTAACGCCAAAATTATTTTTATTTTAACTATCGGTGTAGTGTCGGTTTCTGCATCGGCAATTTTTATCCGGTTAGCGATCGAAGCGGTAGGTAATGCTACGATCGCATTTAGTTTATTTTTAGCCACTTCTCGTCTGATATTGGCTTCTGTTGTCCTAATTCCGAACTGGTTTACCTTATCACGCCAAAAAGTCCCTGTTCAAGCCTATTATTACGCAGTGGGAGCGGGATTTTGTTTAGCTCTCCATTTTGCTACTTGGATTAGTTCTCTGTCTTACACATCGATCGCCGCTTCTACCACTTTAGTCACCACTAATCCCCTCTGGGTTTCTCTGTTGGGTTGGTGGTGGTTTCGAGAAAAACCGAGCAAATTAACCTTTATCGGCATTTTTGTGGCTCTAACGGGGGGATTATTCATTGTTTTAGCCGATCAATCTCTCAGTAGTTCTTATCCTAACCCTTTATTGGGCAATAGCTTGGCTTTAATTGGGGCAATTCTCGTTAGTGGTTATATTCTCCTCGGACGGGAAGCACAAAGAAAGGGCTTAAATATTAAGAATTATATAACTGTAGCCTACACTACCGCAGGATTAGTTTTATTACCTTCTATTTTTTTATTCGGTCAAGGTTACGAAAGCTATCCCTTATCCGTGTATGTTTATGTGTTAATGATGGCGATTTTTCCGCAATTAATCGGTCATACTAGCTTTAACTGGGCTTTGCGATGGATAGCACCGACAATAGTAACCATGGTAATTTTATTAGAGCCAATCGCCGCTAGTCTGTTAGGAGTGTTCATTTTTGGTGAAATACCAGCCCAAGAAGTCATTTATGGCGGATTAATTCTGTTAATCGGCGTAGGCATTGCTATTTTAGGCGGATAAGCTTGTTAGTGTATCTAAATTACTGGTTAAGTGTAATCTCGATCGCACAACAGATAGTAGGGGGTTTCGTTCAGAAAAGACTTCAAATTCGGCCTTGAACGAGTAAAACTTTCTAGGAAATAAGGTTGAACATTGGATTTTTTCGACTTGTTCAAAGTGGACGGAGGGCATTCGGACACTCAAAACGGACGGGTCGAAAGTGTCAGACTTAAGCAATTAAGCGTTTTTCGCTATCTGCGTCAACCCCGTTGACGCGACCACTCTAAAAAAGTGGCGTGGTGAGGAATCACCGTCCGTTTACGGCGGTGAGGATGTCAATTGGGTACTCTGTAGTTGAGATCTAAAAAAAGCCAGTAGTTTTCAGGAAAAACGGGGGGGTTGAAAAGTGAAATCAAAAGGAAAGGGGATACAGTTAAAACTGCCGTCGTCCGAGTCGGGTTTCTCGATGTTAGAAGTGATCATTGCCATTTTAACTATTACCGCTTTCTTAACAGGAACCTTACAGTTAATGGCAGTGAATGCCTTATATAAAGTTCGGGCAGAAAGACAAGCTAAAGCTAACTTTTGGATTCAAGAAGACTTCGAGTCTGTTAAAGCTTTAGCTTCGAGTTTAGATGTTAATGACAATGATAGTAGTGTCAATGCAAGTAATCATGATCCCGATCGTTTCAGTGAGATATATCCTAATGTTTGCTCAGATATAACTCAAGGTTATGCCATTGAATTAAGGAGGCGATTACCGAATGCTGAACCTCCTGACAGTCCGGAATTTGATCCAGATGATACCAGTGATGATCCCAGTAAGGATTATGCTATTCCCGCTGATAATTTACCTGAAGAAACATTAGTAGCAACAAAAGAAATTGTCGGTAAAAACTATTCTCTCTTTCGGACTTTTAATATTATTGCGGCTAATCCCCATCGTCTCAGTATTAATTATCGAGTCGAAGCAAAAGATAAAAATTCTAAAGATTACCCCAACCAAGAAAATGTTATTGCTAAAAGTTCTGTCGAGGTGATTCCCGATGCGTCGTTTAAATGTCCATCATAAAAATCAGGGTTTTACCCTGTTAGAAATTTTGATAGCTTTGGCAATTACGGGAATTCTTGCCGCCTTAACCCTACCTAATTTATTAGCTTGGTTGAATAGGAATAAAGTCCAAGAAGCCACCGATTCTATACAATCAGCCCTACAGGATGCCCAAAAACAAGCTATGCGTCGAGGGAGAATTTGCACGATTAATTTTACTAACGGGACTGGCCCTGCTCCCGAGGTTTACTCGCAAATAACTGCTTTAGATAAGGACTCCAAACCTGACCCAGGTTGTTTAGTGATGGCTAACGCGGGTTCCCTAAATCTGCCGGAGGAAGTATTTATGGTGACGAATTTTCCCACCCTAGGCAGCAGTCCGGGGGTGAAGTTTTCCTTTCGGGGTCATGTACCGGGGTTAACCTTTACTCCGCCGGAAAAGCAAGCGATAATCGTATTATATCCCGCCGCCGCCAATGCCCCCAGAGCGCCCTATCCCAACCAAGAAAGAAAATGTATAGTTATGGCTTCTCTGTTAGGAATAGTTAAACAAGGTACTTATAACGGCGATCCTCTAGGTACGCTCAATGCCAATAATTGTCAAATCCGTCTCGATGGAACTAAACCCTAATCAGCTTCTCAAGGCAACACTCCCCTCTCCCCACACCCCACTCCTGTGCAGTTAATCACCCGCTGCAGGATCGCAGAATCCAACCCAGTAAGACTCCGATACCACCAAAGCGGACAATTTGCCAAAAAACTTCCCCCAGCAGTCCGCGACGGATTCCTTCCCAGAATAGGCGCTTTAATTCCCCTTCTTTGAGTAAATTGCTTTCTAAAATTACCTCTAATTCTTGAATCTGTTCGCGAATTTGTACCAATTCCTTTTCTAGTTCAGGTAGGGGATTTTCCCGCCATTGGGGTTCTATTTGACTAAATTGTGCCTCTAGGTCTTTTTTTTGCTGTTCTGCTTCGCTGATCTGTCGATAACGGTCTTTTAGTGCTGCGATCGCCGCTTCGACTTCTTCAATCGCTTGGGTAAATTCTGCCGATTCATCGCTAGGGCATGGGTTTTCTTCTAAGGACATGGACTCGATCCGATTACCTGCGTCTAAACTATAGTTATAGACGATTTTACGGTTTTACGAAACCTTTTGATTATGATTCCATCCCCTGTCTCCTCCTCATCTCAGACTGTTGATCATCTATCTACCCTGGAATTGGCGCGGATTTTGGCGGAACGTTTGGCGATCGCACCGATTGACTGGCATCGTCTGAAAGCCAATCGTAACGCTCGGGCCGCCGAACAATTAGGGACGGCTTTGGTGTTTTTATTAGATAATCAGCCAGAAGAAGCACTTCCTCGGCTACAACAGGCTACAGGCTGGCTTGATCGCTCAATTTCTGCTCCTCCCTGTCCTTCTCACGGTCATGGTCATTAGGTGAACCAGCGTTCCTGTTTAATTTGTTTACAAAGTTTCAGTTGGGTTCCTTTTTGATTCCAGTGAACTTGGTCGAAGATTTGATATAATATACACAGTCCTCGGCCATTTTCCGCTTCTTCGGGGGGAAAATTGGGACAATCGCAACTACAGCCATGATGGTGACAACGGGGGGTAAATCCACAACCTTCGTCGGTAATTACCCAAGAATACTCGTCTTTACTGCTGGAAAAGTGAACGACCACGGTTTTGCCCGGATCGAGATGATTGCCGTGTTTAGCGGCATTAACTAAAGCTTCTTGCAATCCTAATCTAATTTCTGGTTCTAATTCTTCGGGAATACTAGCGGTCAATAAATCTAAAATCGGACAAAGATACAAGGTGGAAGCGAAACTCATGGTGTTCCAGCTTCGTTTGCTTGTTGGCAGTGAAATAGCAATCACGCGCTTTACCTCTAGCTTTTATTCAATGACTATTCTCTTACAGAAAGATTAAGGTCTCTTAACCGTCGATCTAGATGATTGCCATACCTAATAAGTCATATTCTGCCCCTTTTCTGTCTCTGAGATGGATTAGATATTTTTATGATTGATCTACACACCAATCGAGAATCAAGGCAGCTTTGAGCGAGTAGTTAATCAAAAAAGTAGTTGACTGGAACGGGGCTTAATATGCTATTATCCTTAACCATTGACTTTTCAGCCATAAACGGCTAAAGGATCGGGTTTTTCCCCTTATTTCATCCTACCATATTCGCTGTTTTTTGTCTAAGAAAAGCAGCGCATTCGACGTGGGGAGTTTGGGGAAAGAAATCGGCGGTTTGCACTTCTAGTAGTTGATAATCGCCTGTTTGACAGAGATATTGCAAGTCTCTGGCTAAAGTTGCACTTTGACAACTGATATAAACAATGCGTTGACTTTGCAGCTGTAACAGACTATCGAGGACAGATCGATCGCAACCTTTGCGGGGCGGATCGAGTAGAATAATGTCGGGTTTAACTGTCAGTTGCGGTAAAGTTTTTTCTACTGCCCCCAAAATAAAAGTTGTGTTGGTAATATTATTTAATTGGGCGTTAATCTTGGCTCGATCGAGGGAAAAGCTATAGGATTCTAGTCCAATCACCTCTTTAACCCGTTTAGCGAGGGGTAAAGTAAAAGTACCGATGCCACAGTAGGCATCAATAAGAATTTCTTCACCTTTAAGGTCTAATTTCTGACAAATAACCGCAAATAAGGCTTCAGCAGCCTCTGTATTAACCTGAAAAAAGGTATCGGCAGCCAATTGATAGGTTAATCCGGCGAACTTTTCGGTAATATAGTCCCTTCCGGCGATAGTTGTGGTCTGACTGCCAAAAATAGCATTACCTCGATCGGGGTTATAATTGACGGTTACACCGACTAAATTGGCGTATTTTGCCAGCCATTGCTGCGCCTGTGCCTCAATTCCCTGTAAATTATTATCGGTACTAATCAGGGTTAATAAAATTTCTCCCGTGTGGCGGCCAATTCTTAGGGATAAATGGCGTAATTGTCCTTGATGGGTCTTTTCATCGTAAATTGACCAGCCTTGCTCCTGAATGTCCTGTTTTATCTCTGCTAGAAACGGATTTAAAGCCTGATCTTGAATCGGACATTGATTGAGATTAATCAGATGATGGCTGCTGCGACGATAATAACCCGCTTGCACATTGCCGGTGGGGGAAAATCCGAGGGGATAGGTAGCTTTATTGCGATAAGCGAGGGGAGAATTACCGGTGAGGGGAGGATAAACCAAAGGCTCGGTAAAACCGCCAATTCTGGTTAATACCTCTTGTACTTGCTCTTTTTTGACCAGGCGCTGAAATTGATCCTCGATGTGTTGCCATTGACAGCCACCACATTTATCGGCGACAATGCAGCGAGGCCGGATACGATGGGGAGAAGCCTGTAGAATAGTTTGTAGTTTGCCGATCGCATGACTTTTTTTGATATAGGTGATGCGAGTTTGAATGCGATCGCCAATGACCGTATCTGGCACAAAAATCACCTGTCCTCGGTATTTTCCCACACCTTCGCCCGTATGGTTGAGGTCGGTAATCTCGATCTCGATTAAATCACCTTGTTGCATAGTTAGGGAAACCAGTTTTCATCCAGGGTTTCTGCTGGGGTAATAATGACTTCTATAGGAATTTCTTGCTTGCTCAATTTCGAGACTATTTGCCTAGCTTTTCCATAACAAGAATCGAAAATTTCGAGGAGATAAGGTTTTAAACTAGGACTGTCTTCCAGCAGATCGGCAATTTGAACTCGGAAATTAATAATTGCCGCTTCCCATTTATTCGCATTATACTCTCTTTCCGTCTGCCAATAAACTAACTTGAGCAGATGAGCTAATAATTGAATTAACAAACTTTTGAGAGCGTGTCGATTATTTTTTCCCATGCTTGCCAATTCCTCGATCAGATTAGTCCAGTCAACCGAGGCAAAATCCTCCTGTCGTAATTGGTTAACGGTTGTCTCGATCCATAGCTGAAAATCTCGATCGTATAAGCTTATCTTCGAGATCGGTATTTGAGCGGTCATGGGAGGTAAACAGTAAAAACAATCCAACTCTATTCTACAATCAAAAATTAATTTTTCTAAAATCCTAGATCGGCTTTAGCAATTTTGGCTGCCGCTAATACTTCCTCATCGGGTAATTCTCGCCAGTCGGTCGCACCTATTTCAGCATAGAATTTTTGATCGTAGGCGCGAGTACGAATTACTACCGGCATAGGGACCGCATGACCTAAAACTAAAGCTTGTTGTTTTGAGTCTAATTTCGCTAAAACCGAACGCAAACTTCCCCCCCCAGAAACCCCTGTAAATATGGCTTCTATGTCCTTTTCATCGTTTAATAAACAGGTGATTCTTGTCCCTACCTGAGACATGACTTCGTTATCAATTCCTGAAGGTCTTTGGTCAACAATTAAGAGAGTAACAAAGTATTTTCGCATCTCTCTGGCGATGGTTCCAAAAATAGTTTGATGTACCACGGCAGAATCGAGAAATCGATGAGCTTCTTCAATGGTAATCACTAACTGTTGCGGCCGATCAACGGGGTTTTTGGTTTGTAAAAAATATTCAGCTTTTTTAACATAATTAGCATGAATCCGACGGGTGATCATATTGGTGGCTAACATATAGGAAAGCATATTACTTTGGGAGCCAAATTCAATGACAACGTGCTTACCTGCATCTAAAGCTTGTAAAACCTGATCGATATAATTGTGGGGACAAACAGTTTTTAAATATTTCAAACTATCTAGACGCATTAATTTTCTCTGGAGGGACATAATTGATCCCGCATGGCCCTGTTTTTCGGTACAGAAGATTTTAATGTCCTCGTTACTCATATTTAATAACTGAACGATCCAAGATTCTCCATACTCGTTATAGAGAATATTGGCATTATCTAAACTAGCTTCCGAGATGCCTAATTCCCGACCGATTAAACGAATATCCTCGATTTCAATCTGATTATAACTTAAGAATAATTCCTGCGATCCTCGTACTCCCCGGCGTTTGGTAGAATCGGGATCGAGGGTATAAATTTCTACCTGTCCGGGGAATAATTGAGATAATCCTTTCACCGTAGAAACATCCTTCCCTTCTTTCATCGCTTCCCAACCGTATTCCGAGTGCATATCAAACATGAGGTTAACCCCTGCTTGTTTGCGAATAATGCCCGAAATTAGTAATCTGGTTAAAAAGGATTTTCCTGTCCCCGATTTGCCAAAAACACCGTTACTACGTTCCACAAAGCGATCGAGATTAATACATATTGGCACGTCCATGTCAAGGGGTTGACCAATGGCAAAATTCTTTCTGGTGGGGTCATCTTCCCAACCGAAAACCATGCGAAAATCCTGCTCACAAGCTTCATAAACTTGGCTAAAATGGGACGGAATAGTTTTAACTGGCAGTAATTCTAAATCGGCGCTAGTTTGGGGTTGAAAAGAGCCTAAAGAAGTGTCGGAAACTGCGGGAGAATTACCTCCAGTCGGAGTCAGAGAGACCCCGGCTTGAAAAGCCGGGGCTTCCTCTGACTTCGTAAACATGAGCATAGGTGATAGTTCAATAGTACCATAAGTACCGCTACCCGCCAAAACATCGCGCATAAAACTATCATCGGGATGGGGAGGATTCGCGATAATCCGGGGACTAGAGTTACCCAGGGAGACATCGGTGAGGAGACAGAAAAAACGCGAGCGAGTGCCTTGCACAACCAAAAACTTACCGACGCGCATATCTTCCACGGAAATATCCGGATAAAGACGGATTTCTAAACCTTCACTCAGGGAACCTTGAATAACCGATCCGAGGGGTTGTTCACTCATGCTAACCTTGATTTGTGGCGATTAATTATGAATTATGAATTATGAATGAGGAAGTGGGAAGTGTTTTCTGTGAACAGTAAACAGTAATCAGTGAACTTAAAACTCAAATCTGATAACTGATAACTGATTCAAGTCGGTTAATTTTTTTTCGGTCTATCCCGCCTAAAAATGAGGGGTTCGCAGGCAGGCACGGATTTCCATTATGAATACAAGTATAGGTCAAGTTGCGGGGTTTTGTCAAGGGGTTAAAGAAAAAAAATCTGGTTTATAAACGGGAAGAAAGGAAATAGCCAAGGGAGAAGAGAATGCCACTAAAAAAGTGAAGATTAACCGCTATAAACTTGCAGTTACTGACTAGCTGAGGTTGGTCGTGATTTTGGTTAACGTGGTGGACTAATTGCCAAGCGAAAGGGAGACTAAGGAAGATTAAAAGAGTGAGAGGGGGATAAACTTGCAGCAGGACAAAAACTACCGTTAAAACATAAACGAGAACCGTCACTACGGTTAAAACTCTAGAACCTTTTAAAGTACCCAAACGGGCAATAGGTGATTTTTTACCCGCTTTGAGATCATCGGCGACTTGATGGAAATGGGAACAAAAAAGGATGATAGAAGTGGTAATCCCGATAATAATTGAAGCCGCTAGACTAGAGAGAGAAAAAGCACCGACTTGGGAATAGTAGGCAGCGGCAATCGCCAAGGGTCCAAAAGTAAAAAAACAGATAATTTCACCTAATCCTTGATAACCGAGACGGAAGGGAGGACCTTGATAGGTATAGCCCAAAAAACAGCAGAGGGCGATTAATTCTAGGATAGTCCAATCGCCTCGCCAATAACTAATGGCAAAAATACCGGCGATGCCTAATAATAGAAAAAGATTACTCAGCCAGAAAATCAAAGATTTGTTACCGGTTAAATTAACGATCGAATGGGCCTTATTGACATCGATCCCGGTATCGGCATCAAAAACATCATTACTGAGATTTAACCAAGCGAGAATTAAAATAGCTGAGAGGATAAAAGTGGCAAAAATCGGGGCAGAAAATAGACCTGTTTCCTGATAAGCGATCGCTGTTCCCAGAATAATCGGTATAATTGCCACACTATACATTGGTGGTTTAATGGCTGCTAACCAGAGTTTTTTGGGCGAGGGAGTGGTGACAGTATCGGTGGTCATAGTTAAATAGGGTTTGCGGCAAAAAGTTTTTCCTAGGAGTAGGGTGTAGGGTGTGGGTTTATACCCATTTTTAGGGGGTCAATTACCTAATTTTCAGGGAAAAAGTCCTTGAATTTCCCCCCCGATAACTCCAATGGCCGGCACTTTTTGATTTCAAAAAGGACTTTCAAAAACCTTGCATTATCCTTCTTATAGTACATCGCTTGGTACAAAAAACAAGGGCAACAAAGCCTGAAACGACCGGCTACTGACTCCTGACTCCTGACTCCTACCCCTAGGAAAAACTTTTTCAGCAAACCCTAGATAGTTCCTCAAAATTGAGATGCGTCCAACCGGACAGGGTCCGTTTTAGTGTTAAACCGAAATTTTCGCTAATCTCGCCCTGAGCTTAGTCGAAGGGTTAGACTTTGGTTTTGGCTTTTTCTGGCAGTTTACCACGGGTAGCGGCACCAGCTAAACCCAGACCTGATCAACCGATAGCAGTCATAGTTCCGGGTTCAGAGGGGTCAAAAACGGCAAAAACAAGGATTAAATTGCCTAAAATCTGTAAATAGACCATTTAATTGATTATTATTGATTCTTAATTCTCCTGACTACTGACTACTGACTACTGACGACCGACTCCTATTTTGATTTTTACAAGAGGTCTGATCATACCTCGGTTTTAAGGATATTTTACTCAAAAATAGAGATAAATAGACTAAAACCGGGTAAGACATCCTCCCCGCTTAAATTAGCGGGGAGTTCTATAATTTCTACGGGTTGCTGAGGACGATAAATTTCCACTTGTTGTTGTTGAGGATTAACTAGCCAACCTAATCGCAAACCACTGTGGAGATATTCCCGCATTTTAGCTTGAATTTCCGGGAGGGAATCGCTACGGGAGCGCAGTTCAATAACGAAATCGGGGCAAATAGGCGGGAATTTCTCCTGTTCTTCTCGACTCAGAGCTTGCCAACGGGTTAAACTCACCCAAGCGGCATCGGGAGCGCGATCTCCGCCATTCGGTAAACGAAAAATCGTCGCTGAACTAAAGACTTTACCCAATCGGGTTTGATGATTCCACAACCAAAGTAAACCAATAAAATCGGCCTCTCGGTTGCCGCTAATTCCCCCAACAGGTGGCATCACGATTAATTCTCCTTGAACGTTTCTTTCCAGTTGCCAATCTGGGTTAACTTGACAGAGACGGTAAAACTGCTCATCGCTGAGATTGACTGTATCTAAGTTTAAAATCACTGCTGCCATGGCTATATTTCGCCCTAGAAAACACTCTAGTCTTAATTATAGTCAATTAGATTCCCCGCCACAGTGCGATCGCACCGTCTTGATCTCCAGTGACTAACCAACGACCATCTTGACTGGCAACCATCCTTAAGATGACGTTTCCCTTCAGGGTATTCAAGTGCCGACGGGTATTAACATCCCAAAATTTGACGGTTCCATCCCCGGAGGTGCTGGCCAAAACTTTGCCCCCATCGAGCAGGGCCATATCGGTAACAGCGTCGTTATGGGCGAGAATAGTAGTGGTGCCGATGCCGCTTTTCACTTGCCAACCGCGGATCGAACCGTCTTGACTAGCAGTACCGGCAGTATTACCATCCTTGGAAAAAAGCACCCGATAAACGGGGAATAAATTACCCGCATAGGCACGAATAAAGCGACCAGTACTCACTTTCCAGAGTTTAACGAAGCCATCGTAATCGGCGCTAACAATTCCTTTACCATCGGGACTAAATGCGATCGCTTGAATGGGATGATTATGGCCGCGCAGGGTTTTTAACAGTTTCCCAGTCTGAAAATCCCAGAGTTTGACTGTACGATCCCAGCTACCCGTGGCCAAGGTTTTACCATCGGGAGAAATAGCGGCATCAGTAACGAGAAAAGCATGGCCGGGATAGGTCATTTCTAATTTTCCCGTGCGCGTATTCCAGCGTTGCACTTTTCCCCCCGCATCGGCAGTTACGAAACTCTCACCATCGGGACTAAATTGGATAGCGTTAACGGTATCACCTAGTTGCCAAGTCCTGAGAGGTTTTTGGGTTTTTAGGTCCCATTCCCTAACAGTACCGTCAAAACCACCACTAAGTAGTAAAGAGTTATCGGGACTAATGGCCAAAGCATAGATGGGATCCTGATCGGCTTTTAAAATAGTAACCCGTTCGACCGTCTGCCAAGGCAGGATTTCTGCTAGGGGAGACGCTTGCGGAGTGGTGATTTTCTCTTTTTCCTGATTGACTGCACAACCACTGGATAGCAACAGCAGCAATAATAACGATAACGTCGGTTGATAAAGGGTTATTTTCATAGAATTTTGCCGTTGTCAAAATCAACTTAAACTACTTTAAACTTGAATGGGTAAAATTTGAATAGAATAACGACAACGAGGAACAAGATAAATGACAAATTCTTGATTGGTTGTGTTGGCTTGTTCCAGAACATTCTGTAAATTTTCACCGTGAGCAATCACCCCTTTTTCATTATAAGCGATGTATTGATTCTTATATAAAGAGAGCACGGTGTCACGATTTTTGTTTAACCAACGTAACATTTCTTGGGCTTGTTCTTGAGAGATTGAGTCTGTCATAATCTTTCTAGGGAGAGAAGGTTTTGATTAAAAGGAAAGCATCGCTAATCAGTTTATTTTTGTCAATTATAGCTTCAATTTGCTCCGATTGATAACGACCCGCTTCGACTTCTAAAGAAGCGGCATCCAAAGCATTAAGATAAGCATCGTTTAAAGTTTCTGTTAATTCCTCATCACTTAAATAATATCCTGCCGCGTTTCGTCGTTTATTTTGGCGTTGAATTTCTCTAACACTATTGCGAATGGAGACATCCCAAGAACGAGTGGTTCGTTTTTCTGCCTGTTGTTTAATTAAATGAAGTAATAAGATAACAGCATAACTACGAATGGTGCTAATAATCCCATTTTTGCTCATATCTTCAAGTTCTTCTACAATCGCCAGTGAACCTTTAATATCACCTTTTAAGAGCAAAGCTTTTAATTCTAAAAGTTCTTCCATAATCCAATTTATTCCCCGAAATATACCTTAATTATATCTTGCCACAAGTCTCTCTATCCAAAAGCTTATTTAAGGCTATCTTGAGCAAAAAGTTAATCATTTTTTCATCTATTTTGAGGTTTTCTGTGCTACGCTATAGATGTTTTTGTGAGAATGGAGTTTTTAATTATGACTCAAAAATTAGCAAAAGTGATTGATTTTCGGGTACATTCGCCCTTTTTTAACAACCTCTGCTTATCTATTCAGCCAGCCTTAATTATATGCCAAAATTGAGCGAGTAGCTCCCAGAGGTTTTGAGGATTTAAATTTGAGGATTTAACAGTGTTAAGTCCCTAGAGAATTTGATTTTTTCGTCATCGAGTGATTGGTGAATAACTTTGAACTTTGCAGTACATTTTTAACAATATGCTAGGATAGTATTGAGGTTTTAAGCGGTAACAACCTATGCAGTTAGAAGATTATTTTGAATTTGTGGCAGTAGATAATATTCAATTAAAAGGACATCGTATTGTTGGACTTTTGACCATCAAACAGGAAGTCATCACATTTGGTATTCATCCAAGAGAGTCCGTCTATCTATTCAACCGACAAAAAACGGTGAAGCGAAAGCTTATCAAGTTAAACAATTTTTAAAAATACAGGAGGAAGAGAATGAATACAACAACCGACGATTTTAACGGTTTTAGCATTAATATCTTCCAAGATGAGGAGGGAGATTGGATAGCATACTTAGTAGAAATTCCTAGCGTTTCCGCTTTTGCTGATAGCCCCCAAACAGCACTCAACCAATTAATTTTAGCTTGGGAAGGCGTTAAAGAAAGTTATCGTCAACATGGTGAAGAAATTCCTCATTTAGCTATGATAAAAAATTAGACAAACTGTTGTGTATTTAGGGTCTGCTGAATAAATCTAAAAACCTTGTTGGGTAAGACTTTTAGACTTTTGGGAAATCAAAAAGTACCGGACATGGGAGTGATCGGGGGGAAAATTCAGGGACTTTTTCCCTGAATTTTAGGTAATTGACCCCCTCAAAATGGTTAAAACCCCACACCCCACACCCTACACCCCACACCCTACCCCCACGAAAAACTTTTTGCCGCAAACCCTACTTAGATTCAGGTTTCTTAGCGTCTTTTTCTGGGGTATTAGCGGCGGGATTTGGGGCTATTGTCGCAATTTGGGCGGCCATTCTTGTCATTGCTTGACCTTGGGCGAATTCCTGCTGTAGTTGTTCGCTAGAAGAAACCAAACGACTTAAACCCTGAATTAAGCGGATAATTTCCTGTCGCAGTTGCGGATTACCGGTAATTTCATCCACATCCGAGGTGATTTTCTGAAGATTGACAAAAGCAGCGCGAGAGGAGTCGAGGAGTTGCTGTAGGGTGACAACAGTGGCAGGATCGGAGAGATAAGCGGTAAAGTTGCCTAAATTTTCGCTTAATTTAACAGCATTTGCCGAAATAGTGTTTAAATTATCGATAATTTGGCTTTTCTGCACTTGCGTCAGGATGGGATCTAAAGCAGCGAGAGTAGTTTGTAGGCGATCGCTAGTAGTTTTGATACTATCGAGAGTAGCAATTAAACGATTTTGATTAGCTGCCAAAAAAACCCGCAGTTCTTCGGTAGTTTGGCCCACCAAAAGCAGCGTTTTTCGGGCCTCCACTAGAGTAGCGTCTAAATTTCTCAGGCCGCCACTTCCCTGTAAACTTCTCAGTAAAGTAGTCGCTTCCTGACTCAATCCCCCGACACCGGAAAGATCACTAGAAAGGCGATCGAGGGAACCGGATACTTGGGGTAAGGATTCTAGAGATCTCATCCCCGAATTAAGTTTACCTAGAGTACCGCTGCGACGAACCTCGCTTAAAGCGGTGGTTGCCTCACCACTAAAGCGATCGAGTCCCCCCAAGGCATTAGCAGCGCGTTGGGTAAAGGAACGAAATCCGGCCACCATATCGGGATCACTAACTAGATTAGAAATTCTCAGTAAAGATCTGATCAAGGTATTGACATTTAGCGCCGATTGCCCTTGTAAACGGGAACCGTTACAGATAATCACTTCCCCATTGCAGTTAGGACTCAAAGGGGGTTCTTTGATACCACCGACGGGTAAAGCTTGCAGGGGAGTAATATCGATCGTGGTTTCACCCACTAAACCGGATTGAATGGCTTCGATGAGGGAATTACTGGGAATTAGGCGATCTGCGGGCGAAATCTCCACTTCTACGGCGACTCCCTCCGGTTCTGGGGTAATTGCCGTCACTTGTCCGATTCTCACTCCCCGATAACCGACGCGGGTTCCCACCATCATGCCACCCACATTAGGAAAAAGGAAGGTGACTCGATAACTGCGTCCCCCGAAGCTAAAATTACTTAACCAGGCGATAAACCAGATTAATATTCCCCCCGATGCCAGTAACATTAAACCGATACCACTTTGCCGCAGAGTTGGGGAAATCCCTCGTTGTGAACCGCCAGCTTCCATAAATAATTACTCCTCATCTCTAAAAAGTATCTCACTTTAAAAGGCACAATTCTTAAAAGTCCTCGAAGCCTTACGATTAAGGTGCAAGCTAACGCTTGAAATCATATTAAAAGGCACTCTCGGACTAGGATTAGGTTTAGACCCTAACCCCATTCCCCCCGCAATAGCGGGTAGGATGCGATTAGGCTAAATAGGAATATCGTCATCAACCAGATCAAAGTTTGCAAAGTTTGGTTCCCAGTCTTCCAGGTAGAATTCGCTGTTGCTCGCTTCTACCTCCTCCCTGGTGGGAACATCTTCATGGTTCGCTTGTCGTCCCTAAACTCATCTTCCCAGTTTAAAGTCTGACTCCAAAGAACCTGTTTTAGCGCGATTATATCATCGCCTTCAACCGCAATGACATAATCGCCTAACATTTTCAGAATTAATCTGTTTTCTTCTGGATTAACAAAATAAACATGATTTAAATTAATCCAGTAATTTTGACCTGAATCACTTCCATAATAAAAATTAGCCATTGCCTACCTCAACAGTAGTAAATTCAACGATTTCTTGCTGTCTGTCTAAAACGATAATGTGAATTTTAGCTTGTCTTAAATAGGCTAATATTGCTGCTTTATGTAGCTCGCTTAAGTGTCCAAACTCGATTAAGTCAATCATGGCATCTAAACTATTCTCGATGCCATAATCGCCTATTGTTTCCTTAAGTTGATTACTCATGATAAAATTGCTAAATTGGTTTAACCGAATCCCCGATTTTAGGATTCTCAAATGTCTTTAGGTAATCGGATTCAATCGTAGCTTTATTTTCCTCTACGCTGATAACCCGTCCACTCCCCTTGAGAATTTCTAGATATTCCCATCGACCTTGAATTTTTTCCATGGTTGGTTCCTACACTAACATTCGCCGTCCTACTTGGATGTTGTTTCGTTTTCCCTGGTTCATGACTAACTGATAGGGACTAATAATATCAATTATTTGAGCGGGGAAAGTGCCTTTAGGCGATAATAATACTGTCATCGCTACACCCGTCAATAAGGAACCCAGTCATCGACATTAACTAACTTGCCATTGTCGAAAAAATATAATAGGACTTACGCATTGACAGAATTTCCGTAGTATGCCTTTGAACTTCAGACTATGGCTTCCAAGTTATTGAGGTCAAGGAAGTTGGATGCTAAATTATTGACAATAAAAGAGCGGATGACCTCAGTAAATAACTCCCTTTGTCAGGAATACCAATTTCGTAACAATAACCAATAACCAGTTTTTTATCCTTTGCATATTGCCAAATTTCCGTATCCCTTGGACTTCTACCTAAAACCGAAACATGAATGATCGGTAAAGATGGAGTAAACAGGATTTTAGCTGGTAAATTTTCATCAAAGAAAAAACCATTCATGCAATTTTTCTGACTTCATAGTAATTCGCCATCAATCTTGCTGCAAATTGCATACAGGCATAAGTATCTTCTCGATTCAGAGAGGGATATTCTTCAAGGACTTCTTCAATAGAATCCCCTGCTCCCAAAAATTCCATAACCGTTTGCACCGGAATTCGAGTTCCAGCTATAACAGGTCTTCCATTACAAATATCTGGATGGATATGGATACGACTTTCCATTAAGGTTTTGGGCTCTTCGTTACTTGGTATGGTTGATTAGTTCGCTCTAGATCGAAAATAATTGACAAAAATCGCTAAATGCCTTTCTATATAAGGGTTACATCGCTTATAAACCTCGTCCATTGCATAACACAAACCGAAGAGCCAGGTTTTGTTACCTCCTTGATGATCTAAAGTAAGCTTATTATACCCTTTCATAGTAACAGGTGAGGATGTTGGGTTTCCTTAAAATCGATCGCTGCATCGGTAGGAATTGCATTAGGTAACGCACCCTACCAGAGCGGCACTAGGTTTTTGGAGTAGTGCCATTCTTTTGCTTGCTCCTCACGAAGACTGCCTTATTTTTTCGCTGAATCTCGAATAAGTCAATAGCCTCGAACAGGCCACTCAGCTTTGCATATCCGTAGTTGCGTGGGTCAAAAGATGCCTGATTTGCTATGTGTCCGCCAATCTCTGCCAAATTCGACCAACCATCATCGTCTAGAGTCCTAGAAACCGCGCCCCTCAATAAACTGATTAATTTGGTGTCTTGCTTCAACTCTTTACCAGTTTTCTTAACACTTGCAGAAATTTTGGAAGTCTCCTCAGAATTTACTGCTTGATCAATAGTTTCTAGGTATAAAAATGTTGAACACGCATAAACAAAAGGCAATGGCGTTTTCTTCTCGCCAAATCCATAGACTTTTAAGCCATTTGTCAAAATTCTCATCACTAAAGGAGTAAAGTCACAATCACTCGACACGATTGCAAAAGCATCCAACTGTTGTGTATACAGCAAATCCATTGCATCAATAATCATTGCAGCATCAGTAGCATTTTTGCCCTTCGTATAGTCGAACTGTTGGACGGGGCGAATAGCGTATTCATGCAAACACTCCTCCCAGGCTTTCAGCGCAGGACTTTTCCAGTTTCCGTAAGCCTTACGAATATTGGCAACTCCATAGTTGGCAATTTCAGAGACGATCGCCTCAATTTTTGATGCAGGGGCGTTGTCTGCATCAATCAGCAGCGCAATTTTTGATTCTGATTGTCGCATATTGCTCCAGGGGTGCTGGTCACTTTAATTTTTGAACTCGAACAGACACTCTTCAAGTATGCCCCAGCTGATAGCCTAAGCCATCTAACTGTTGATTATGCAGAAACTTTCCGAATAACCAGAGTAAGGATATGGGGAAACTTTTGACATATCACCCCGTTTTGTGGATTCCTGAAAATCAGCCGAGATACAAATAGCTTTTATGCGACCATAGCACCAATTGTTCAATCTGACTGCATTTCGTAACAAAAATTTACAACTCTCTCATAACCGATCGCACTCCCGTCCGTCGCTGTGCATAGACGTTTTTTACTTGTAATCATTTGCTTGAATCAATGATCGTGGTGCGTTCCCCAAAATCGATCGCTGCAACGGTAGGACTTGCATTAGGGAACGCACCCTACCAGAGCGGCTATCATACTATTCCCAAGTTAGAGTTATACCTTCTAGGTTACATACTCTCTGAATAGTTTCCAGTTTACTTTCAGTCAATTTCCCAAATAGGTGAACTCTCATTTTATGTTTGGGATAATACTGTCCATAACTCTTTATTTGTCCAATCGCTGATTTCCAGCCTTTTGTATTTTTAACTTCAATTATTTCCGTATTAGTTAAGACATCTATTCTACCTACCTTATCAATGTAAACCTCGGTTTTTCCTCCTAATTCTCTAGCAAGTTTGTCCCGATACCAAGCCTCTGTCCCCTTTACAGGAGTATTTATCTCCGGCTCAATAACTATGCCATTAAGCTGATTAATAAAGTCCCGAATTGCTCCTCTTACTAATTTTTGAGCAGCATTGGGGGACTGTCTTTTCCGTTTAGCCATTCTTACTCAGTGAATAATTTAGAGATACCATACCCAGCCAAACCAATTACTGCTCCTACTGCCGCTACGGGAGCCATTGTAACTGCAACCGCCGTTCCTCCTACTGCTAATCCCATACCTCCAACCAATGCCGATATACCGGCTCCAGCACCCGCACCAATTGCCGCTGCTCCAATTGCCGTTGCGTCTTGTTCTTCTATTGCTTTCTTGGTTCCGTAAACTGCTGTGCCGACAACTGCTCCTGCCGCTGCTACTGGAGCCATACCGACTCCTAGAGCAGTTCCTCCTACAGCCAGTCCCATACCTCCAACCACTGCCGATGCACTGGCTCCAATCGCCGTACCCACTCCCACTGAAATCATTGCCTCTTGAACTTCTTCTGGCTTATTTTTGTCCGTCATTATTTTGCCTCATTTTTTAGGTTTAACTAATTAGGGTCTGCTGATGCAAGGTTTTTGAAAGTCCCAATCCTATTTTCTTGCACTAACATCGGACTTTAACAGGTCAAAAGCTTTATTTTAAAAGGGTTTTACCATTATTCAGCAAGCCCTAATTATACAGAAACTTTCCGAATAACCAGAGTAAGGATATGGGGAAACTTTCGGCATATCACCCCGTTTTGTGGATTCCTGACAATCAGCTGAGATACAAAGAACTTTTCAGCGACCATAGCACCAATTATAATTCTTCGAGTAACTCAGCAGACTAACTAAAAGTTGCGATGGCGGAGCAAATTCTTTCTCTCCTCTTGTACCTCATTCTCATTTTAACGGCTTTTTGGTTTATTAGCCCCCAAAAAAAGCCCCGTAGTCATCCCACCTATCATCTTGCTTGTTTGCTGGAAGATGCTCCTGAAAGCTCTTTAAAGGGTCAATTTTATCCCTTGGCTACTCCTTTGGCTACCCCGATCGCTTGTACTGTTCCGCAAGTCTGGCGCGGTTTCTATCAGCAGTCTCTGGCAAAACCAGATATTAACTATTGGCAATGGCGCAGTATGCCTGAAAAGGAGCAGTTTTGTCGGGAATTACGGGAATTATTGCAATTAAATCCGGCTAGAGGTTACGCTAAGGAAATTCTGGAAAGTCTGGCCTTGGGTCAAGATCCTTTTTATCATCTTTACTGGGATCTAAAAGCGATCGCTAATGGGAACTTTAACACTATCGGGGCCAATAAAATAGCCTATGGCAGATTTGCCCAGCGAGATTTGCGAACTCATCAGCAGATGCGGAAAGATTTTCGTCAATGGCATCTACAAGCTTGTCAACAGTTGGGAAAAGAGCGGGTTAAAGCGGTTTATCGGCTGTGTTATGGGGCAGATTGGTCATTAATCGCCCAAATTCTCTATCCTTCGCCCCGTTCCTTGGCCGTACGGAAATCACCGCCCATCTTAATCGCGCCTACGATTGTTATCAAAGTTTTCAGGAGATGAGTAGTCAAGATAATGGCGCTTTCTGGACGAAAATCCGTCGCTGGATTCCTTAGACTTGACTCTAGTTTTTCCCTTGACTTTTTCCTTAACGAAAGAATGTTAGTCTAGGAACAATTTATGACCACGCTTGCACTCTCAGGGTAATGAATCTAGTCCTTTTAAACAATCGCTACCAAATTGTTAGTACCCTTGCTAGGGGGGGATTTGGGGAAACTTATATCGCTATCGATACGAATATGCCTTCTCAACGGCGCTGTGTGATTAAAAAATTGCAGCCAGCTATTCAAAGTGAGGGGATACCAGAATGGTTAAAAGAACGTTTTCAGAAAGAAGCAAGCGTTTTAGAGGAATTGGGGGAACAAAATCGCCAAATACCCCGTTTATACGGTTATTTTGCCCAAGATAATCATTTCTATCTGGTGCAGGAATGGATTGAAGGGGAGACACTAACCCAAAAACAGCAACGACAGGGAAATTTATCCTCCTCAGCAGTGCGGACGATTTTAGATAATTTACTGCCTGTTCTTGATTTTATTCACAGTCGCCGCATTATTCACCGGGATGTGAAACCCGATAATATTATCTTAAGAAATAGTGATAATTTGCCCGTTTTAATCGATTTTGGGGTAGTGAAAGAAGCAGTCGCCACCTTACTCGATCCTACGGGAAAAAGTGCCTATTCGATCGCCCTTGGCACGCCCGGTTATATGGCTTCGGAACAGGCTGCTGGGAGACCGGTCTTTTCTAGTGACCTTTACAGCCTAGGCTTAACGGCGATTTTTTTATTAACGGGAAAAACTCCCCAATATCTAGAAACTGACTCGCGTACGGGGGAAATTCTCTGGCGACAGGAGGCAGAAAATGTTAATCCTAATTTAGCTATGGTAATCGATCGAGCGATCCGTTTTCATCCCCGGGATCGGTTTGCTACTGCCAGGGAAATGTTGGCAGCTTTGGGAGAAATCTCCCCCGATTTGTCCACCCAACCGACTATCGCGGTTTCTCCCCATAGTCCCCGATTAAAGTCCTCTACACCCCCAAAACCAACCGTCTCCCCCACTATGGTTATTCAACCCAATTTTGGGGAAAAAAAGAATACTTGGCTGTCGATTTTGCTGATTTTTGCGGTGACAATTGGGGCTTTTGCCCTAGGATATCGGGGATTTATGGCTCTTTTACCCAAAAATGAGGAAATTGAACCATCACCAACTCTCGAACCTTCTCCTAGTCCTGAAATCATTCCTCCTCCCTCCCAAGATTTTCCCCCTATCCGACGACCTTCTCGTCAACGGACTCCCATTTATTCCCCGACTCCTACCCCATCCCCGACTCCTACCCCAGAGGTGATTCCTAGTCCAGAAGCGACTCCAGAATTAACTCCTAGTCCCACCCCAGAAGAAGTAATTCCTATTCCTGTTCCCCTTCCTGAAACGGAGCCAAGTCCTCAAGTTTCTCCCCTTCCTTCTCCTTCCCCTTCTCCTTCTCCTTCTCCTGTTCCAGAGGTGATTAATCCCCCAGTTAATGAGGATAAAATTGAACCGATCGCTCCTCCTGTTTTATCACCTTCTCCTCCTGAAGAAAATAGTAATTAATAGACTGCTTGCAGAAGTCGGAAAGGGGAAGATGATAATTTTTTCTTAAACCTTTGCCCTTTTACCTACAATGAAAGAGAGCTACTGTTTAGGCTTAATTCTTCTGATTCTATCTGCTCTGCCAGTTGAAGTATAGATTGTTATCTCTATCTTCAAAAAAAAACACCCGATACTTACCTACTCGCAATCTTAGTTCATCTCTTCCGTAAAGGGGTTTAATATCTAATTTTGTAGAATCCTAAATCAAAGTATCCAAAGCTTCAAGAATACGAATTTGATCATTTTTTGGCATTCTTTCTAAGTAGCGCTCTGCTTGTCTAAGTAGAATATAATCAGCCAAGTTTATCTCCAAATAATTTGTATTTTAATTCTGTTGAAGTGATTCCAGTATCTCGACTGGATAAATAATCTTGCCATGCTGCTTGGCTTTCAGCAAGTTCTTCGGCTGGAATGATCTCATCGTCATCTTTTGGCGCTAGGGTCGGCTTGATGATAATTTTTAAATCCTCTAAAAGTCGCAACTTATCCGTAAGGGGAAGATTCTCTATTTGGCTGAGGATTTCATGGTAAGTTGTCATAGACCTTGATAGTATCAGATAATCCGAACACACCTCAAATAATACCACATCCAGATACTAACCAAAAATGGTAAAAGTGGTAGCCTGTTCACAACCGATTCGGTTCTGAGTTTTCTTTATCGGGATTAAAAAAAAAAGGCTCTTCGGTAATTGTTATGCAAATAATTAACTTAAAATAAAATTCGATGAGAGTGCCTACGCCTAAAAGTAGCTGAAATCTATACAGGGAGACACTTACGGCACAAAT
>VYLV01000010.1_pt1 | contig 40413 bp, 28 predicted proteins | sample 5114191 | NCBI WGS metagenome assembly VYLV01 (sample SAMN12291782, study PRJNA351875) | freshwater metagenome | isolation source: freshwater lake | place: USA: Michigan, Little Long Lake | collected 2013-08-08 | reverse complement strand
ACTTCTGTTAAAGAAGCAGCATCCCGGGTCGCGTCAACCCCATTCAGCGACCATTCTAAAAAGGTGGCGTGGTGAGGAATCGCCGTCCGTTTTACGGCGGCGAGGATGTCAACGACAACTACTGCCAAAACTGTCAGCTGCTCGCAAACAAAAATTAATTAGCGCCCAACAAGCTTGGATTAAGTTTAGAGACAGCAGTTGCGAATTTGAAAGAAGTGCCTATGAGGGAGGATCGATAGCTCCCATGATTTACAGTAATTGTTTGGCAGATGTCACCGAGCAGCGTACCAAAGATTTGCAGAGATATTTAGAATATAGCGATCGCTAAGTCAAAATCGCCGTTGATATTACCGATAATTCCTTAGACGTTTACTGCACAACAGCCTAAGCGGGTGAGGGGAATCGAACCCCTATCATTAGCTTGGAAGGCTAGGGTTTTACCACTAAACTACACCCGCATTTTCTTAGCACTTTCGTTAGTATAACACGAATTGCCGATTTTTGCAAGTAGGGCTTTTCAGCTTGTTAATCGCCTCTAAAATCCCGATCGCTCCTTTATTTCCCCGATTTGGCTAAAAGTTTCCTCCACGCGATCGAGATCTAGTTGGGAGAAATTATCGATCGCCCAGTTGGACACTCTCTGCATAAAATGGAAGGGATAGGTATGAGCGATTCCCACCACCTGCATTCCCGCTCTTTTGGCCGCTTCGCAACCGACAAAAGTATCTTCAATCACCAGACATTCCCAGGGTTGCAACTGTAGATTAAAATTCCAACGATTGAATCTTTCCACGGCCAGTAAATAACCATCTGGTTGAGGTTTACTGGTGCTAATCTCATCACCGGTGACAATGACACTAAAGTAATCCCCAAGGGCTGCCTGTTGCAAGATTGATTCCACTTCCGAGCGTATTGCTCCCGTCACCAAACCGATTTGTAGTTCTCTGGCCTTAACTCGTTCTAAAAAAGAGTATATCTCCTCATAAATAGGAAGTTTCTCTAATTTTTCTAATCTTTCTCGGTATAAACTCGCTTTTTTGTTAATTAACTTAGTCAGATATTCCTCGGTCACTTGACGACCGCGACGGGTGAGAACATTACGCAAACAGACGCGATCGCTTCTCCCCAGACATAACTCCGCAAATTCCGACCCTAGGGGCAGCAGATTTTCCCCGATCAAGATTTCATTGATTAACTCCTGATGGATCGGTTCATCATTGATGATCACCCCATTAAAATCGAACAGAACAGCCTTTAACATCAATCTTAGACAGAAAAGCTAATAAATACTCACTGTTCTTGATTATACTAAAGTTTTTCGTCGGGGCAGGGCGGGTCTTGCCCCTTACCCCATCTCAACAAACAATTTTAACCGGAAAATTGCCAAGGCCTTGACAAATTCCCAGATTTGTTCTATTATTTTGTTATAGATAATGCAAGGTTTTTGAAAGTCCCAATCCTATTTTCTTGCACTAACATCGGACTTTAACAGGTCAAAAGCTTTATTTTAAAAGGGTTTTACCATTATTCAGCAAGCCCTATTTGGGACTGAGATATTAGAGAAAAATTTAACCGTAGAAAAATCACTTTTAGCGACCGCACAAGAGACAGTAACCGATAACAAAAGAATTTAGGCCATTTTTGCCGATAGCCAACGACGGAATAATTCCACAGCAATCCGATAACGGGAGTCTTGGCATTCGATGACATGATGATTTTCAAGGGTTTTTAGGGCCAGGTCGAGAGTTGTGGCAGTTAGTCCGGTGCTGGACAGTAAATCTGCCCGGGTTAATCCTTGCAGATGGGAAGAAAGAACTATTAAAATCTCCCCTTGTCCGGCCGCATCTTGTTTAGCCTGTTTCCAGACACCCGTAAAATAATAATTTCCCCTTTGGAAAAACTCAGCATCGATAGCTTTTTCCACATCTTCCACCTGAAAACGAATATCTTGGGGACGTTGCAACTCAAAGACCTGTTTATTATAAAAACGTACCAGATGAAACCCGATAAGTTGCACTAGATAGGGTTGACCGTGGGTAAGTTGATAAATTTTGTCTAAAGCTTCTGGGGTATAGTCTAGGGGAAAATCCTCGTCTTCCCCAACGGGATTAGCGAGGATAACGCGAGTGGACTCCGGAGAGAGGAAACTAACTGGAATCGGGTAAACACTGCCAAAAAAAGGATGAAAATAATCGGCAGTCATCTCCTCTAGGGTGTGTAATCCGGCAAAAACAAAAGCTAGACGCGGACTACTCTGGACAAGGGAACGCAGATAGCCGAGGAAATTCCGGGGGAGGGTATTCGCTTCGATTAAATCCTCAATTATCTCGAACTCATCGAGGGCAATAATTAAACCGGTTTTGGCTTTTTCCGGCAGAATCTGGCTTATCAGACGATCTAAATAACGATTAAAATACATTTCTGGATGTTGGGAGATTTTTTCCTCTTCTGGGGCATCAATTGCTAAAGTTTTGGCGATTTCCTCAGCCATATTCAGGAGGACTTCGGCTAGGCTGGTTACTGTGGCCACGCGCTGTAAATTAATGTAGATAACCGAGACATTTGGTGGAAGATATGCCTCCAGATTGCGTAGAATCGAAGTTTTACCCATGCGACGATGACCATAGAGAACCACGGAGGATAGGTTATCTCCGGACCACATTGACTGAAGTTCCCGCAGGATATCCTCACGACCAACAAAGCGTTTACCCGGATCACCGATAATGTAGGGATTAGGAATCGGTTGGGTAATAGTTACCGTTCCCAACGTTTTCGCGATGGATATGCTAATTTCTGCCCATTTTAGGACGATGGAAAGGATTAATTCTTCTTCTGCTTGGGGTAAATTGGCCGCCTGTTGGTCGGTTATATCCCTTAATTCCTCGATAATCCGATTAAGAGCGAGGGATCTGACCTGTTGGGAGTAACTTCCCTGGACTAAAGCCATTTCTGTGATAACTAGATTTAAACTGCTGATAGCTTGCCAAGTTTGCGGACGTAATGACGGTTCTGCGGCAATAGGGGCAACTTTCAGGGAAGCGATACTATCGAGAGTTGCTGCTTGACTAAATCGGTGTAAAGTTTGGGCTAGGCTATACATTTCTTCCCCGTAGGCGAGGGAACGTACCACAGCAAAGGCTTTTTCGGCTTTTTCGGTTTCCTGTTGGTGAAGATACCAAAAACCAGCAGCAGCGGCGCGAGCAGGAGTATCTAGACGGATTTGGCCGTCAGGAAGAGAAAACGGTTTCGCAGACGCATATTTTAACAATTGCCAATCGGAGGGATTTTCTGCCAGACGGGAGACGCGATAGATAATTTCTGCCTCTGGGAATTGCGATAAAACGCGGTTAACGGCGACAAGGACAGGAATAAACTGGCAGCTGTACCGAAGGTATTGATTGAGGTTATTAATAGCCGTTTCCCAGTCTTGCTGTAACCATTGTTGTAGAGTCGAGGTTAACCCCGGCAGCGGTAGAAGGGTAATACGGGGAAAAAGTCGCCCTTGGGAGCCAGCCAAAAGCCCGATTAGCCAATTATCAGGACGGAAAAAGGCGAATATAAACACCACGCCTAACACCACGCCCCACACCACGCCCCACACCACGTCGCCCAACGCCACGCTCAACACCACGCCCCACCCCACGCTCGACGCCACGCTCAACACCACGCCCGACACCACGCCCGACAGCACGCCCGACGCCGCGCCCGACACCGCGCCTATCACCGCGCCCGACACCGCGCCCCACACCACGCCTATCACCGCGCCTATCACCGCGCCTATCACCGCGCCCCACAGCACGTACGACCTCATGCCCCACAGCACGCCCCACACCGCGCCCCACACCGCGCCCCACAGCACGTCCGACCTCATGCCCCACAGCACGCCCACCACCACGCCCGGCACCACGCCCTCCACCACGCCCATTACCACTACCAACACCATCTCCCACAGCCTCACCTGCATCCTCAGCTGCCACCCAGATACAGATAACACCAACACGTTCAGCACGCCCGACAGCACGCCCATTACCACGACGCCCCACACCAAGTCCGACACCGACACGACGCCCCACACCAAGTCCGACACCACGCCCGACACCGCGCCCCACAACACGCCCGACACCAGTCCGAACACCACGCCCGACACCACGCCCGACACCACGCTCAACACCACGCCCAACACCACGCCCCACGCCATGCTCAACGCCACACCCCACAGCACGCCCGACACCAGTCCGAACACCACGCCCGAATCCACGCCCGACACCACGCCCCACAACACGCCCGACACCACGCCCCACAGCACGCCGGACATTGCGCCCAACGCCACGAACCACACCACGCCCAACGCCACGCCGGACACCACGCCCCACACCACGCCCCACACCACGCCCCACACCACCACGCCCCACACCACGCCCCACACCACGCCCGACACCACGCGCACCCAATTAACAGAAAGTCCTAAATTTGCCGCTATGCTACAGATAATTAGAGCGGTAATTACAGTTAAGAGAATACCCTGAATCCCTAGACGCAATTGTACGGGATGGTCGCGGAGAAATTGCATTCTATCGCGCCATGTTTTCTGTTCTTGGAATTTATCGCCGCCGCCTCTCGTTTCCACATACCAGCCTATTGCTTGGGGAAAATAAAAAACCCAGTACAACAGCAAAAGATAATCAAAGGGATTCCATAAAGATAAATTGCGTCTGAGTTTAGGGGCGAGATTAATTCTGGGGACGGTGCTTTCCTTCATAATTTTTATCTCTGGCTATTTACCCGGTGATGGTTCATTAAGTAGTTAGGTGTTAACTGTCAGACACCCCCCTTATCAAGGTAGGGTTGATTCATGAATCAACCCTAGGGGGCAGGGGGTATCAAACCCAAAATTAAATCAACTTATTGTTTAGTTATAATCTAAGTTCGGGATGCTGAGTTATTGATTTTGCTTTGATAAAGTTTAAAACAACTTTGCATTACCTCTCGCGGCTTTCCTTGACTTTGCCTAACAAGATAATTTATTTCCTCCTCGGTAAAAGTCACTCCTGTTTGACTTAGACGATGACTAATAAACTCTTGAATTTTAGCTTGATTCCATAATCTAACCGGACATTCTAGACAAATTCCCTCGAAAGGTGAATCACCTCCTTTGTTATCAGGAAATAAAACATTAAGGGGACGATTAGCCGCTACTACTAATCTTAAAGGTGGATCGGGACGATTAGCCAACTCTCTTAATTGACTTCTAAGCTGATAGCTGAAATATTTTTGAGTCATATTATCTACCACATCTAGTAATAACAGGATTTTATGTTTTTCTAATTCCCTAGTTAATCTAGTTCCTTTGAGCGGTTTATCATAATCTGCAGCTATACCAATCTGATGACATAATTCATAATAAAAATCCTTATCTCCTGCTAATCCTTCTAAGTTTAGATACAAGGGTTGTCGATGACTAAGTAAATACTCCCTTGCTTGATGGTAAATTCCCCAAAGCAGGGTGGTTTTTCCCGTACCGCGTTCCCCAATAATAGCTGCACTACTGCCGGAATTTAAAATCTCAAAAATATCTTTAATTTCTTGTTCTCGTCCAAAAATTTGCTGAATTTCTTTAATACCTCCGGAAGTGGGTATAAAAGGATTATTCGCATTTTTTTGGGGTTGTAATTGCGGAAAATATTTAAAAATAGTCTGAACTGGAATCGCTCTTCCTCCCAAATCACTGTACTCATCTCTGGTTTTATTCACCACTCCGCACACTTTCCCCGTGCGTAAATTTAAAAGCGGTGAACCACTAAAACCGGGTTGTACTTGCCCTAATTTAAACTTGATTAGGGGGTTTTCATCCCCGGTTAAACCTATATACTCAAAGTCGCTAGGATCACCGTTCGGATAATCATTGGTATAGCCAAAAGTGTATAATTTATCTGTTAATTGTAAATCTTGATCAAAATCGATATATTTGTGATCTAAAGGAGAGTTTAATTGTAAAAGAGCCAAATCGATCCCGTCTAAATTCGGCAAGTTGATAATTTTGGCACTAGAAATTTGACCTTGCCAAATTATCTCGATAGTCTCGTGATTATCCCGCGCATCTTTCACCACATGAAGACAGGTCAAAATTAACCCTTGTCCCACAAAAAAGCCTGTTCCTGACCCATAGATTAACTTTAACCTGACAGTGTGCGAGGGTAGAGATTCCGGGGTAAGCATTTAATCAATTTATCCTCCCCATTCCAGGGTAATTTTTAAATTTCCCTTTCCTTCACCTTCCACAATTAAAGCGGTTAGTTTACCGGATTTTACCGTGACTTCTACCCCAAACTCTACGGTGGCCTTTTTGGGTTGCACTTTATTTATCGTAGCAGCGATCGATTCGGTAATTGCCTCAATTGTATCAGCCACACTTTGAAAGTCAAATAATTGATCGGATACTTCCCGTTCACCACCGAAACTTCTCGCTTCTACTAAGACGGTGACATTTTCTTTAACTTTAACTGAAATAACCTCAGATCTAGATTGTGGCATAAGGCTCCTCGAATGACCCGTTTATGGTTTTCTCGATTGGTTCTCGGACAAACTTATATGGGAACTAAAAAGGCTTATATATATTTCGACACGGATTCCGATTATACTAAAAAGTATATGTCAAATCGAGGGATTTTGTCAAGTCTTTTTTGCCATTAATCTATATAATTATCGGGCTGCTTACCAGTCATCGTCCTGAAAAAAATTATGCCCTGGTTTGTCAAACAAGCCTATGTGCAGCGTTTAATCAAGTCAGTCCCGATGAAAAAATTTTCACCCCCACAGATGAAAGAGGTTTCTTTCCCTACACCCCACACCCTACACCCTACACCCTCTTTCAAGTCAGGACAGGAGAAAAAAAGGAATTATTGGGCAGAAAGAGGCGATGGGATGTTATTATTTAAAGCCGATGGACTAGAAGCAATGGCGAATAGTAGTGGAATAGGCGATTAAAGGAGTGAAACCTGTGCAAATATTCACAACAATCCCCGGTTTACGCACTTTTTTGGCTGATTATCGCCATGATCGCAGTATTGCCCTTGTGCCAACCATGGGCGCTCTCCATAAAGGTCATGCTAGTCTAATTCGGCGCGCAGTGGCCGAAGCGGAGATAACTGTGGTCAGTATTTTTGTTAATCCTCTACAATTTGCTCCCACAGAGGATTTTTCTCGCTATCCCCGCAGCCTTGACAGCGATCGCCAATTGTGTGAATCTTTGGGAGTTGCTGCTATTTTTGCTCCCAGTGCGGAAACTTTAGGAATTGGTAATTCTGAGGACATAACCGCAGTTATTCCCCCGATTTCTCTGACTAGCGGGTTATGTGGTGCTTTTCGTCCGGGGCATTTTCAGGGAGTAGCCACAATTGTCACTAGGTTGTTTAATATAATTGCACCGACGATCGCCTATTTTGGCGAAAAGGATGCCCAACAGTTAGCGATTATCCGGCAATTAGTCAGGGATTTAAATTTAGCGATCGAGATTCGCGCTTGTGCTACAGTGCGAGAAACATCGGGATTAGCAGTTAGTTCTCGCAATCAGTATCTATCGACCGCAGAAAGGGAAAAAGCGACAATTATCGTCAAAAGTTTGCAATTAGCTCTCGAAAGTTTTCATTTAGGGGAAAGACAAAGGGAAAAACTACTGGCTATTGTTCAAAAAAATCTCGACAGAGTACCAGAATTTCGCTGTCAGTATCTGGATTTAGTCCATCCCCAGAGTTTACAACCGATCGAGCAGATCGAGACAGATGGCTTGTTAGCGATCGCCGGTTCGATCGGTCAAACCCGTTTAATTGATAATATTATCCTGCGTCAACGTCGGGCAGTTATCGCTATTGATGGGCCTGCTGGAGCGGGAAAATCGACAGTAACGCGCTTAGTAGCGGAAAAATTGGGGTTAACCTATCTCGATACCGGTGCGATGTATCGCGCGGTGACATGGTTAGTGGTGAATTCCGGTCTGGATTTGTCCGCAGAAGCGGCCATCGCCGAGTTATTATCTTTAGCGAAGATAGCAATAATCCCAGCCGATAGTCCCGAAAATGCGACTATAGTGAAGATTAACGGGCAGGATGTGACTTTAGAGATTCGCTCTCCCGCAATTACCGCGCAAGTGTCCAGAATTGCCGCTCAAAAAGCGGTGCGACAGCAGTTAGTCACCCTGCAAAGAGAGATGGGAATGTCAGGGGGAATAGTCGTCGAAGGTCGGGATATTGGTACTAATGTTTTCCCAGAAGCGGAATTAAAGATTTTCTTGACAGCAACACCCGAAGAAAGAGCCAGAAGAAGATTGAAAGACTTAGAAGCGCAGGGAAATGGGGGTATTAGTCTCGCAGAATTAACCCAAGAGATTGAAAAAAGGGATTATTTGGATAGTAATCGCTCCCTAGCACCCCTGCGAAAAGCCGCAGATGCGATCGAAGTTAATAGCGATCATCTCAGTATTGCAGAAGTCACGGAAAAAATCATTGCTCTTTATCATCAAGGAGAAGAAAATCAATGGAGAAGCCTCTAGTTTTTTTAGATACTGATGTTTTGATTTCTTATCTACGAGGAGATCTAGCCAGTGTACATTTATTCGATCGAGTATTTCTCGATCGCGTTTGTCTTGCTATTAATGCGATTGTTTTACAAGAGTTATTATTTTTAGCAGAAGTTCGTAATCATCCTGAAATAGTCGATCGGATTCAAGAAAAGGTGACTATCTTGGATTTTGATTTAGTTAAACTTGATAAATATTGGCAAAATGCTAGAGATATTCGCAATATTTTGGCAGACTCGAATGATGTTTTAATCTTAAGTAGTGCCGCTAATTGTGATTATTTAGTTACCTACGATCAACAACTTAAAAAAGCCTCTAGTTATCTATATAACTCTAAACCGATGGTAGTAACAACTGAAGAATTATTAGAGGTTATCGATCAAGAAAATATAGTCCCTTCTAGCCTCTCTTGCCAAGGATATAAATCGTCAAATTTCCCCTTAAACAAGGTGATTTAGGAAGATAATTATGAAGTTAAATTCCCTGACTATCAAATCTATCTGTTTAACGGTAACTTCCTTGATAATTATCGGCAGTCCAGCTATATCTTTAGCCGATCATAGATCACCAATAACTTTAGCTTCTAGGGATTTATCAAACCAGCAACAGGGACGAACAATTATTCTTAATGGTCGTTCTTTGTCCGTGCCTTGGCGACAGTGGACAGTAGGAAATAGTACCAGAATTGCCATAAGTGACACGGGAGCAAGACAATTATTCGGCATGGATTTTCTTAGCACAAATGATCCGAAAAAGCAACCGATAAGCTGGTTTAATTTACAAACTTTATCAGCTAATTTTATCAATTCCGATCGCTGGCTAGACGTTACGGATATTTTACTAACAACGGGTGCAACAACCACTATTAATGGCGATAGTTTAACTATTAACTTTCCTGCTCCCCAGATTCAAGATATTCAGCTAGAAAATTATGGAGCAGTACAACGGATTATTATGCAACTCGATCGCCCGACCTTTTGGCAAGTTAGTCAGGCAAAAAATCAAGCAGTGATTACCCTAGAAGGAAATGCCCAGCAATCGCTGATCTCTAGGTTTCAACCCCAAACTAGCAGCAACAGTAACCAAAATAACGATGAAGATGATCTAGGCAACTCTAATAATAACTTACCCACTCAGATCACTTCCGTAGAAAATAATGGAGTGATCAGTCGTTTAAAAATCAATCTTCCCACTGCCTACGGATTACAGATTAGCAGTGTGGATAATCCTCCCCGAATTATTATTGATTCTCGTCCCGATGCTATGGATGAAAAGCGCATTGTTTGGCAACCAGGGTTAATCTGGAATCAAAAGTATATCCAGTTAGACAAAGATTGGTTTCCCGTGACTTGGTTAGAAATCGATCCCAGAAATCCTCAGATAACTATTAAACCAATTACCGCTAATTCCACCTCAATGCGCGGCACTAATCCCCTGATCGCAATTAATAGCGAAAGTAATGCGGTAGCGATGATTAATGGCGGCTTTTTTAATCGTAATAATCAGTTACCTTTGGGGGCAATTCGTGTCGATGGCAAATGGTTATCCGGACCAATTTTAAACCGAGGAGCGATCGCATGGGATAATCGTGGTCAGATCAAGATCGATCGCCTCAGTTTAGAGGAAACTCTCATTACTGCCACTGGACAACGTTTTCCCCTAACCCAGTTAAATAGTGCTTTCCTGACAGCCGGCTGCAGTCGTTATACTCGCGATTGGGGGAGTAATTATCATCCCCTCACCGAGCGCGAAACTGGGTTAGTCGTCCAAGGCGATCGCATAACGGAGAAATTAAATAATCTTTTCCCACAGGATAGTATCGCCACACCAGAAAATGGTTATTTAGTCATCTGCCGAAAGACAGAGATTAATTTAAATATTGGTGAAAGAGTCAACCTCGATAGCGTCACCCTACCGAGAGATTTTGCTGATTATCCCCAGATTTTAGGTGCTGGCCCCCTATTATTGCAGAATGGACGCATAGTTTTGGACGGAAATGCCGAAAAATTTAGTCCTGCATTCCAAAATCAACAGGCTTCCCGTAGTGCGATCGCCGTCAGTCGAGAAGGAAAAATTTTGCTAGTGGCTCTCCATAATCGCGTCGGGGGAAGGGGGGCAACTTTAGGCGAATTAGCCCGAATTTTGCTGTTAATGGCGGCAAAGGACGGTTTAAACCTAGATGGGGGTAGTTCCACCGGGATAGCCTTGGGGGGTTATCTGCTCGATCGCTCTGCCGTTACCGCCGCAAAAGTCCATAATGGAATAGGGATATTTTTGTCCCCGTCTCCTTGAAAGGTGTGAAAACAATGGATAATAGCGACTGGATTAAACAATTGCTGCTGATGGGTATTGGCACTACTTCCATGGTGGCAGAAAAGATCAAAGAAGTGAGCGACGAATTAGTAAAAGACGGTAAAATCAATTCCGATCAGGCTAAAAACTTTGTCGATGATCTGATGACACAGATGAAGTCTGAACAGGGGAGCTTCGAGAATAACTTAGAACGCTATATCCGCAATATCTTGCAGGATTTAGGGGTTCCCCGACAATCGGAAATGGACGAACTGCGAGGAAGGATTGATAGATTAGAACGGCAGGTGAGAGACTTAGAGAATAAACTCTGGCGTTAGGGAATTATGAAATCAATGCGCGAAATCTTGCTCAGTTTTGCTATCATTGCGGTTTGTGGCTTATTTTTAATCGTTGCTTCCCTCTTTGGTGGGGGGGAAAAAACCAATGCGATCGCCGCAGAAATCGAGCCACCCGCTATCACTCAAACTATTAATAAGGAAATCATCTCCATGGATTTAGATCAAGCAGTCACCACCGATTCGGGACTAAAATACATCGATATCGTGGAAGGAACTGGAGAAAGTCCTCAAAAAGGTCAAAAAGTGACTGTTCACTACACGGGAACCCTCACAGACGGCAAAAAATTCGATAGTTCCAAAGATCGCAATCAACCTTTTACCTTTACCATTGGAGTTGGTCAAGTGATCAAAGGATGGGATGAAGGAGTGGCATCGATGAAAGTCGGTGGGCAGCGTACCTTAATTATCCCCCCAGAATTAGGTTATGGTGCGCGGGGTGCGGGTGGGGTGATTCCTCCCAACGCGACTTTACTTTTCGATGTGGAATTGTTGGAAGTTAAATAGGTTTTTCTTCTGATTTCTTCCCTTTACCCGCATCGATCCTGAATGCGGGTTTTTTACTGGTTAATCAGGAAGATTTAGTAAATTCTAGACCGTTTTCGCTACCGTAACGTTCCATAAAACGCATAAAACGATCCCACTCTGCGGGAGAATTGAAAATAACCGTAGCTTCGATCGCTGTGGGTTTACCGTTGATGAATTTGCCTTTTACTTCCCTGGTGACGATTTCCCCTTCTTCATCAATGAGATACATCCCCGTGATTTCTTCAGTTTGTTGATCTCCGAGGATAGTCGGTTGCTCAAAATAAAATTTTGCCGATCCTTTCTCCCCCGTTTTAGTGCGACTTAAGCGGATATCGGGAACAACAGGTTCTTTTAAACCCTTGGAAAACTGAATTTCTGCCATTACTTTTCTTTATCCTTGTCATGAAATACACATTTCTAGATCATCTCACACCAAGTCGCAAGTAAAAAGCAGATGGGACAGCATAAGCTCAAAATATCAATACCAATATCATTTTTCCTTATTCGTAGCAGGCCTATCCATTAGTCATACTAAATCCTATTTAAAAGGTATAGGAGAGTGGGGAGTGGGGAGTGGGGAGCGGGGAGCAGGGAAAAACAATCCATAACTTGGGAGTTAATCACACTATTAAAAACGGATTCGGTGTCATATCTTTCTTAACATAAAATTTGACAAAAAGACAAAAGTGTGCAAAGTGGCTCAAGTTGGTTCTCTGGAGGTTCTGTCCCTTCTCAATTAAAACTTTTTATTGCGCTGACTAATTACGCCTGTTTTAGCTTACTTGTGTCCTTAAATAGTTCTTTTACTGCGTCAAATCACACAAGTCTTTGTATAAAGGTTGTACGATCATAGTCAGACTAAATTAAATTGTTGCCATTGTTTCCCGCTTCTCGTCTAGACTGTGTTGGGATTTGTCAAAGCTAATTGCAATAGTGATCTTTTGCAGCCAATGGTTTTTTAAGTCTGTTAGCACCCTATGTCTGTCCTAAATAAAAAAAATCTTAAGCTGGAAACTCTCAACCTGTCTCAAAAATACCAAAAAACAGCCTTCTGGCAGAGGGTTTGAGGGTGAGGGCAATTAACCATCTCTGCCATTACCTTTGAAAAATTTGACTTAAACAAATTATGAATAGATATGCAGTCTATTAGCAGTTATCTTAACAGTGAGATACGAAGTTTCTGGTTTTAGAGAAAGACGGAACGGCGGAACGTCGGAATATTATCTGATCGTCCAGAAATGATGACAAATACCGCCATACTTCATCTTCATGATAAACGCTATAATCTGAAAGTTGTTACCCGTTGCTCATCATGAAAAAACTTACTTATTCATTGCTCCCCCTGGGGATTACTGTTGGACTTTGCCTAAACATTGCCCCTGCTTCCGCCAGTTTGATAGTACGAGAATCCATTTCCAACGCCGCCCTTTCTATTGACGGTTTTGGAAGCCTCTCCAACAGCGGAATTATTCAGGCCAATATACCCACAGGTTCTACTATTAAGAGGGCTTATCTCTATGCCGCCTCCGTCTGGGATATGAGTCCAGTTTACGGAGTAACTTTTAACGGAAATTTGCTCTCCTTGTCTTCAGCAACTATTCTTAGTCCGAATAGTAACCCAGCTACCACTGCCCGTTGGGATGTCACCAATATCATCGCTGCCTCTTTTACGGGAGGATTGCAAAACTTTAGCATTACTGAAAATGGGCCAATCCCAACTAACGATGGTGCGGTTCTTGTCGTTGCCTATAGTAATCCTTCTACCCAAGGTTTTACCTCAGTTATCTTAGACGGGGAACTAAGCACCGGGGGAGACACGAGCCAGTTTAATTTTGCCAGTCCTTACACTGGAGGAGATTTTCTGGTTTCACTCGCTTCTAGTTACAGCCTTCAACCCGATGAGCAATTCACCCAGATTGACGTAACCACTAATTCGACCAATAATCGACGATTGACCACAAGTGCAGGAGGACAGGATGACGGTCAAGGATCCAGCGGAGCCTTAATAACTGTTGGGGGAATAGGTGATGACCCTGCTAACCCCGGCCCATTCGCTTCCTCCTTCCTTGGACCGAGAATCGATGATGAATACTATAACCTCGCTCTCGGTAATAGCGCTAGTACCACTCCTTTTATCTTGCCTGGAGATACTTTCCTTAGCTTAAAAACACTGAACCCAAGCAATGATGATAACGTTTTCGCAATGTTTATCACCAGTGAGTTTAAGATGACTGCCACTCCCGTCCCCGAACCATCCATGACACTGGGTATTTTCGGTATCGGTGCCATCGGTATCTTACTATCTCGTCGTGGTAAAAAATCCTAAGCTGCCCGCGAATTTAAATTGCTTGTTGAGATGAGGCAAGAGTGCCTCTTGCCTCCTACTCCCCTCTCCCAGAACGGAAGAGGGGTTGGGGGTGAGGGCAATTAACCATCTCTGCCATTACTCTTGAAAAATGGTATTGTACTAAATCCGGTTATCATTTGGTATCTTTCCCAAAATCCTTACCCAGTATGGATTAGAGCGAATTAGCCAAAATACCTGTAATTCTTACCCGTGAAGCGTCACAAGAGAGATACCAAATAGGTTCTATACTCAACAGATTTAGCATAAATAAATTCACCCTAAGAGACTCTCGGACTGCAATCAGTGACAAAATCAAGGCTATGATCGATCACTGATAACCAATAACTGAGATGAGATGGTTTTATTAGAAGCAGCGGTTCATTCTTCCCTACGCGCTTTTTTACGGGAACAAGGGCGCTTTTACTGGTCTCATCATCTCACTATGGGGCGACTGGTGGCCAGAGCCTTACGCCTAAAACGTTCCTCTCTCATACAAACTGGAACTACTCTCACCCGTTATTGTCTGAGTTATCTCACCCCAGCTCTTTTAGCTGATACACCTGTTCTAGTTGTTGCCCCAGAGTCAGAAGTAAACCTACTGTTGGAAGTGGAAATCCCCCATCTGCAAGCATGGTTACAAACTCAGCGAGATATCCTCAAAAGTGATCGCTTTCCCGCTAATTTTACGGGTTTACTCCTCACCACACCCCAAAAATGGTTAGAGGATAAATTGGGCAATCTCGGTCATTTTCCCCAGAATATCCCCACAATAATCGATCGAGCCGAAGATTTAGAAACTTGTCTAGTAGATTATCTCACCGTCACCATTACTCCCGAACAGTGGTTCGCTTTAGGGTCAGCATATCCCCAGCATAGAGAGTTTATAGACTTAATTAAAGCACAACTTAGCCAAAGTATTCTTGGTCATCCAATTAATCCCTATAATTGCTATCTTATTGATGCCAAAGAAAAAGAATATATAATTGCTCTCCTGCAACGCTTGGATCAAGACTTAGCCACTGATTCTGCTTGGCAACTTTTAGCGGCAAAAATCCCCGAGCATAATTATCTCCTCTGGACATCAGTAGATCGAGATCGAGAAGAATTTACCCTAAAAATCAGTCCTCTGGAAGTGGCTAGTTTTCTCAAACCAATTTGGCAGCAGCAACCCTTTGTTTTAATCGGCAGTTTTTTAGATAGCGAAAAATCCGCTAATTTATACCGCCAAAATCAGGGTATCGGAGATATTTTAACTCTAAAGTTTGCAGCTGATCGCGAAAGTGAATATATTCATTTATATCTACCCGATCGCATCAGCGCCCCCAACACACCCGAATTTCAACTGATGTTATTAAAGCAAGTGCGAGAATTAGTTAGTGCTAATCATACCAGTGAACAACCGATCGTGATCCTGATTGAAGATGTTCCCCTCAAGGCACAAATTGCCACCCAAATCGCAGCCGATTACGGTTCGCGAGTGCAAGTGGAAAAAACTGAGATTAATAATAATACTATTCTGGTTTGTGGTTGGCAATTCTGGCAAACCCATCAAGAAAAATTTCCGACTCCCAGTTTATTAATTATCGCTACTTTACCCTTGCCATCCCCCGAAAATCCTCTCGTTGCTGGCAAAATTGCTTACTACAAACGACAACATCTCGACTGGTTTCGTGCCTATCTTTTACCCACAGCAGTGAGGGAAATTCAGAAATCTGTCCAGTCTCTCCGGGAGTGTCAAGGTTGTGTGGCTGTCCTCGATAATCGTGTCAATGCCCGCAGTTATGGCCGACAAATTCTCTCCGCTTTAGAACCCTATGCTAAAGTTAATTATCTCGATCAACAATTTTTTCAAGATAAAGATTAAATCAGTTATCAGTTATCAGTTTGCTGTTCACTGATAAAATCTCCCCCAGAGCCATATTTCCAACTGTCTAAATAACGATGGTAAAGATATTTTTGCTTGTCGGGTAACTTTTCTAAAACAGGTTTTAAGGTGGCTGCCAAGGGATATAAACCACTATACAAAGCTAAATTAAAATAATGTCCCGTCCAATCGATAAAAGGACTGATACCTACTTGCGGAATCATCGGTAAAACTAATTGAGGATTAACCAAAGGCAAAGTTTTTGAGAGGGAAGAAAACTGCACCACATCCTGTAAAAACGGTTTTAATACCTCATCTCCCAACTTATCCATTACCCGAAAAACTCCACTCATTAAGTCATTAATTTGATTGGGATTAGGGTTAGCATCTATCTGGACACTCATGGTTTTTTGAAATAGCCACGTTACCGATATATTAGGTTGATAGGGTTGTAAAAGGGCTAAATATTCTCGGTTTAGAGCATCGATTTGTAAAGCTTCCTCGATGGCGAAAGTTAGCCTTTTTAAATGCCTGACCATTGCCCCAAAACCACCAAAACTTACCGGAGATTGACTACCGCTACTATCTCCCACTGCCAGAATTCTTTCCCAAGGCATTTTTAAAGGACTTTGACGATAGGCCGGGAAAAAACCCGCTAGAAAACGCTGAAATTTTATCGCTTCTAAATCCACCTTTTGATACTCCGGCAGTAATCTTAAATACTCCTCCATCAAAAATTCTAAACTAAAGCGATCGGGATGGGTATCAAGATAGGTAAATAAATAAGTTGTCCGACCATCCCTAGCGGGAAATGCTTCCCAAAAGTATTGACATTGGTGCAAGATTGGGGTAAAAGAATAAATCAAATCACCAGTTTCATTACTTGGAAAACCCTGACCGCAACTACCCACCACTAAACAAACTCCATCGGGTTTTTCTCCTTTTCTTGCCTGTTTTGCAATTGGCGAAAAATGACCCATCGCATCGATTAATAAACGGGTTTTTAAAGTTACTTCTCCCGTTTTAACCATTACTCCATCGCCATGAACAATTGCCCCGCTAAACCCCGAATTTTCTAATAACTTTCCTCCCGCTTCTAAAAACTTAGTTTTTAAGGTCTCTAGCAAATAAACCGGATCAACACCGATATTTAAAATATCTCTAACCCAAAGCTCATAACCTTGATAAAATCCCACCCTCGCAGGATTATATTCCGTCGCTATCGCTTGATTTAATTCAGCTTCTGTCAATAAATCTAACTCTAAAAAACTGCTTAATTCTAAACGTGAAATATTCCACTCCTGCTGACGACCGCGCAGAATACCTCTTTCTAATAATGCCACACGCCAGCCCCTAGTTTGCAAAGCAGCCCCGATAAAAATTCCCAAAGTTCCCCCCGCAATCACTAGATCAAAATCCGTCTCTCCTAAAAATTCTTGACTTTGATTAATTACCGTAGGAATAACTGGATTTTCTAAGCGCAAAGCTTGCCAAGCTCGATCGCTGGCTCGCAATTGTTGTAAACTCTGAGGAGATACTCGATCGAGTAAAGATGCAACTAAAGACATAATCTTATATCAGTTATCCGTTATCAGTTACCAGTTATCAGTTATCAGTTACCAGTTATCAGTTACCAGTTATCACCATATCCAGAGGTAAAAACTATTTAGATTGGAAAAACTTTTTCCCTGCTTCAACGAGTTTATTAATATCCTTGAGAGAAACTCCGAAAATCGCTAAAACTCCCGTAAATACTAACAAAAAACCGATAAAACTATTCCGATCATAGAGGAATAAACCCACCAAAACGATAAAATAGGGAGAGAGAATTTTACTAATATTTTCAACGACAGTAACCACCTCTGGCGGGGGAGTCTCAACAAGATTAATATCAGTTTTATCCTGATCGGGTTCGAGATTTTGCTTAATCGAAAACATCACCTCCTGTAGGTCTTTTACCTCCGGTGGGTTCGGTTCTTTCGCTGGTTTGCCAAACATTGTTAACTCCCTCGCCAATTTATCTATATCCTCTATGGTAGCCAAAAAAAGGGCAAGCAGGAAAAGCGCGAGCAAGTCGAGAAATTCTCAGCGTAATTTTCCTTAACAATCCCCTCGGCCGCGGCTGCTATAATCAGAGGAACAACTCCCAAGTTCGTTAACGGTACAAAAAAACTATGAATACCAGTCCAGACCGTGTGATTATCTTCGATACCACCCTTCGAGATGGGGAACAGTCCCCGGGTGCCGCTTTAAATGTGGATGAGAAGCTAACCATAGCGCGCGCACTGGCACGACTGGGAGTTGATGTCATTGAAGCGGGTTTTCCCCACGCTAGTCCGGGGGACTTTGAAGCGGTTCAGAAAATTGCCGCCAGCGTCGGCAGCGAAGCTGATAGCCCGATTATTTGCGGATTAGCCCGGGCTACCCAAAAAGACATCAAATCTGCCGCCGATGCGCTCAGACCCGCCGCCAAGCCCAGAATTCACACCTTCCTAGCCACATCCGATATCCACCTCCAATACAAACTTAAGAAGACCCGTCAGGAAGTTCTTGAGATTGTGCCGGAAATGGTGGCCTATGCCAAATCCTTCCTTAATGATGTGGAATTTTCCCCCGAAGATGCCGGCCGCAGCGATCCGGAATTCCTCTATCAAGTCCTCGAAAGAGCGATCGCCGCAGGAGCCACCACCGTTAACATTCCCGATACCGTCGGTTACACCACCCCCAGCGAATTTGGGGCTTTAATCCGGGGAATTAAGGAAAATGTCCCCAATATCGACCAAGCGATTATCTCCGTCCATGGTCACGACGATTTAGGGTTAGCGGTGGCTAATTTCCTCGAAGCAGTTAAAAATGGCGCTCGACAGTTGGAATGTACCATTAACGGTATCGGTGAGCGCGCCGGTAATGCTTCCCTAGAAGAATTGGTGATGGCCCTTCATGTCCGGCGCTCCTATTTTAATCCTTTCCTTGGTCGTCCCCCAGAATCCACGGAACCTTTAACCAAGATCAACACCAAGGAAATCTATCGCACTTCTCGCCTAGTTTCTAATCTTACCGGCATGATCGTGCAACCGAATAAGGCGATCGTCGGTGCTAACGCTTTCGCACACGAGTCTGGAATCCATCAGGACGGGGTGTTAAAACATAAACTCACCTATGAGATTATGGATGCAGAATCGATCGGTTTAACCCATAATCAGATCGTTCTCGGTAAACTCTCCGGCCGCAACGCTTTTCGCTCTCGTTTACAGGAATTGGGTTTTGAACTTTCGGAAACGGAACTTAATAACGCTTTTATCCAGTTTAAAGAAATGGCCGATCGCAAAAAGGAAATCACCGATCGCGATCTGGAAGCGATTGTTAACGATGAAATCGATACCGTTCCCGATCACTTCCGCCTTGAATTAGTACAAGTGTCCTGTGGAAATAGCGCCCGGCCCACGGCCACGGTAACGATTCGCAATCCCGACGGTAGCGAGTTATCCGATGCGGCCATTGGTACAGGGCCAGTGGATGCTCTCTGCAAAGCGATCGATCGAGTGGTGAAGATTCCTAACGAATTAATCTCTTTCTCGGTGCGGGAAGTTACCGAGGGAATCGATGCTTTAGGAGAAGTGACTATCCGTCTCCGTTACGAAGGACGCACCTACTCCGCTCACGCGGCCGATACCGATATTATTGTCGCCTCCGCTCGCGCCTACGTCAGTGCCTTAAACCGTCTCCACGTCGCACTGCAGCAGAAGGAAAAAACCCCAGAAATGGTCCAAGTCTAGATAGGGTGTTAGGGTGTTAGGGTTTTAGGGTTTTAGTTGAAATTCCCCCACTTCCCCACCACCCCACTTCCCCCCGCAACGCGCACGCAGTGACCACCCCATCACCCCACTTCCCCACTTCCCCACCACCCCACTTCCCCCCGCAACGCGCACGAAGTGGTCACCCCAATTCATAATTCATAATTCATAATTCCCACACCCCATGGCGCTGTTGGAGAAAATCTTAAATTTGTCTCGCAAATTTCTAAAATGTTGCTAAGTTAATATTATGAGCTTGCGCTCTGATTAATCATGGTGCAGATGTACCAAAAACAGATTCCCGTAAAAGCAATGAGGGATGAAATTTATCCGTAAGAATCCGATCAAATTAAATACAATGGCTAAGGACCAAAGGAATTAGCAAAGGCAAATAGGAATGCTGTTCCCCTTGCCATTGGGAACAGTTAACCCACCCCATAATTCCTTTGATTGTTAGCTATCTGGTCAACACCGCAGACAATCGGGTGATCGGATTGCAGTCCTCCAGCCATTTACCCAATTTTTGCAGGAGCCAGATTATGAGTTGACCGAGCTAAAACAGCATTCCGTGTCGCTAAAATCGCATCGACACAAAAGAATTTAAGCAAAGATCTTCTCCCATTTGTTGTAATTAAAGCTACAATCGGAAAAGTCTTTCCCCGTCTCGGATTGGAGACACAAATTCGTTCAGTATCACCTAGATTGAGATTCGATCTTCTAGTTTTGCACAGAAGGAGCAAGAGGAAAACGGCATGACGCAGGCCCACGATGTACTAACCCTTACCGAGCCGCAATTGGATTTAGATTTGATTGACCTAGACGAAGACTTCGATGATGAGGATATCGAGTTAGAGCTAGAAGAAACCAGCGATAGCAACGATGGCAAAAAAACCCGCCGCCTTGCCAGCGCTCGTCGTCGCGACGCAGCCAGAAAAAAACCCTATACGGAAGATTCGATTCGGATTTATCTGCAAGAGATCGGCAGGATTCGGTTATTGAGAGCGGAGGAGGAGATCGAATTAGCGAGAAAAATCGCCGATCTACTGAAATTAGAACGTATTCGCGAAGATTTCCGCCTCTATACCGATGCTGAATGGGGAAAACAGGTTTTCTTGTTCGAGCGCATCGAAAAAATTATCGCAGAAAAATCGGAAAAAGAACCGAAATTATCGGATATTAAGGCTTATTTAGGTAAGACGGAGCTAATGGCTCCCCTGGTGGAAGAATGGCTGGCGAAATCAAAGGAATACTTATCGGCCTTTAAGCGTCGATTGTACCATGGTCGTCGCGCTAAGGAAAAAATGGTACAATCGAACCTGCGTTTAGTGGTTTCCATCGCCAAGAAATACATGAATCGCGGTCTTTCCTTCCAAGATTTAATTCAAGAAGGTTCCCTCGGTTTGATCCGCGCCGCCGAAAAATTCGACCACGAAAAGGGTTATAAATTCTCCACCTATGCCACTTGGTGGATTCGTCAAGCCATCACCCGGGCGATCGCCGATCAATCCCGCACCATTAGACTTCCCGTCCACCTCTACGAAACCATCTCCCGGATCAAAAAAACCACCAAGATTCTTTCTCAGGAAATGCGTCGCAAACCCACCGAGGAAGAAATCGCCACCAAGATGGAGATGACCATTGAAAAACTGCGTTTTATTGCTAAATCTGCCCAATTACCTATTTCTCTAGAGACTCCCATCGGTAAAGAAGAAGATTCCCGTTTAGGAGACTTTATCGAAGCAGATGGGGAAACCCCAGAAGATGAAGTTTCTAAAAATTTATTACGCGAGGATTTAGAAAACGTCCTCGATACCCTTAGTCCTCGCGAACGCGATGTGCTGCGTCTGCGCTACGGTTTAGATGACGGCCGGATGAAAACACTCGAAGAAATCGGCCAGATTTTCAACGTCACTCGCGAGCGCATTCGTCAAATAGAAGCCAAGGCCCTGCGGAAACTGCGTCACCCCAACCGTAATAGTATCCTCAAAGAGTACATTCGTTAACTTCCCGCTCTTAAAAAACTGGCAACTGAGTCTCCTTGAGGCTCAGTTTTATCGTCAACTACACTTCCCCATCTGTGGGAACCTAATCCTGAAAATATCTCCGGGGTTGCCCCAATCTTGTCCAGAAAACTCTTGCAACAAATAGCACAGATCTGTTATTATGGTTTGTCTGTGTCCCGATTAACCATACCAGTATTGAGAACAAGAAACGACTGTGGCTAATACAAAGTCTGCACTCAAACGAGTCCAAATCTCCGAAAGAAATCGTCTACGCAACAAAGCGTACAAGTCAGCCGTAAGAACCCTGATCAAAAAATGTCTTGTCGCTGTCTCAGCCTACGGAGCCAACCCCAGCCCAGAAGGGCTAGAAAACGCCCAACAAGCTCTATCGGAAGCTTACAGTAAAATCGATAAAGCCGTCAAGCGCAACGTCTTGCACCGGAACAACGGCGCTAGAAAAAAAGCCGGTTTAGCCAAAGCCTTGCAAAAAGTTAGCCAAGCTTCCTAAGAAACGATTAAGCTGTAATCAGAACAGACGCAACAAGCGATCGGGGGTCGATGCAATTAATAGATACGCACGTTCATTTGAACTTTGACGTTTTGCAAGCCGACTTGCCCGCTATCTCCGAACGTTGGCGAAGTGTGGGAGTCGTTCATCTGGTTCACTCCTGTGTTCAACCAGAGGAGTTTGCGGCAATTAAAGCCATTGCCGATCAATTTGGGGAAATTTCCTTCGCCGTCGGTTTACATCCCCTAGATGCCCAAAAATGGCGAGATAATAGTGCCGATCAGATCGAGACCCTAGCCCGATCTGATCGGCGCGTCGTGGCGATCGGGGAAATGGGTTTAGACTTCTATAAAGCGGATAATCAAGAGCAGCAAAAACAGGTCTTTTGGAGGCAGTTAGAAATCGCCCATCGTCTCGATAAACCCGTGATTATCCATTGTCGAGATGCAGCCCCGACAATGCGGGAGGAAATCAGCGCCTTTCGGCAACAAGTGGGCAAAATTGGCGGCGTGATGCACTGCTGGACTGGCAACCCCGAAGAAACTCAATGGTTTTTAGATTTGGGTTTTTACATCAGCTTTAGCGGCATTGTCACCTTCAAAAACAGTAAAACCGTGCAAGCTGCCGCCCAAATTGTCCCTGGCGATCGCATCCTGATCGAAACCGATTGCCCCTTTCTCTCACCCAATCCCCACCGCGGTAAACCTTGCGAACCCTCTTTCGTCTTCCATGTGGCCGAAACCGTCGCCCGTCTGCGCGGCTATCCGGTCGAAACCTTAGCCGAACAAACCACCCAGAACGCCCGCAACTTATTTCAACTCCCCAGTTAAAAAACATAGTTTATTAGCACAGAGCAGGGGACGGGGAAATGGGGAAATGGGGGAATTCAACTAAAACCCTAAAACCCTAACATCCAACACCCAACCCCTAAAAACCTCGATCTCCGAGAGCAATTCCCCACCGTCGCTATCGTGTCATCAGCCCTTGTAACCCTATGAACAATCTTACCTTTAACCTCTTACCCGACCTCATCGAAATCCAACACTCCAGTTTTCGGTGGTTTTTGGAAGAAGGACTAATCGAGGAACTGAATAGCTTTTCCCCCATCAGCGACTATACAGGTAAATTAGAACTACATTTCCTCGGGCAGGACTACAGACTCAAAGAACCGAAATACAACGTCGATGAAGCCAAACGACGCGATAGCACCTATTCCGTTCAGATGTACGTTCCCACCCGTTTAATCAACAAAGAAACGGGAGAAAACATCGAACAGGAAGTCTTTATCGGCGATTTACCCCTGATGACCGAACGGGGAACCTTTATTATTAACGGGGCCGAACGAGTCATCGTCAATCAGATCGTCCGTTCCCCCGGTGTTTACTACAAAGCCGAAATCGACAAAAACGGTCGCCGTACCTACTCCGCTTCCCTGATTCCCAACCGAGGAGCTTGGTTAAAATTTGAAACCGACAAAAACGGCTTAGTCTGGGTCAGAATCGACAAAACCCGCAAATTATCCGCCCAAGTTCTCCTGAAAGCGATCGGATTGAGCGATAACGAAATCTTTGACTCCCTACGCCATCCCGAATTCTACCAAAAAACCCTCGACAAAGAAGGCAATCCCACCGAAGAAGAGGCCCTCCTCGACCTCTACCGCAAACTACGCCCCGGAGAACCTCCCACCGTCACCGGCGGACAACAACTGCTCGAATCGCGCTTTTTTGACAATAAACGCTACGATCTCGGGCGCGTTGGTCGTTATAAACTCAACAAAAAACTACGCCTCAACGTCCCCGATAACCAGCGCGTTCTCACCACCACCGACATTTTATCGGCGATCGACTACCTAATTAACCTCGAATTTGACATCGGCAACACCGACGACATCGACCACCTCGGCAACCGTCGCGTCCGTTCCGTGGGTGAACTGCTCCAAAACCAAGTGCGAGTGGGTTTAAACCGCTTAGAAAGAATCATTCGGGAACGGATGACCGTCAGCGAATCCCAAAACCTCACCCCCGCTTCCCTAGTCAACCCGAAACCCCTAGTAGCGGCGATTAAAGAATTCTTTGGTTCCTCGCAACTCTCCCAGTTCATGGATCAAACCAATCCCCTAGCGGAATTGACCCATAAACGCCGCATTTCCGCCCTCGGCCCCGGCGGTCTCACCCGGGAACGGGCCGGTTTTGCCGTGCGCGACATCCACCCCTCCCACCACGGTCGCATTTGTCCGGTGGAAACCCCAGAAGGTCCCAACGCCGGTTTAATCGGTTCCCTGGCCACCTACGCTCGCGTCAACGACTACGGTTTTATTGAAACCCCCTGTTATGTGGTGGAAAATGGCCGAGTACGCTATGATCTCCCCGTTAAATACCTAACCGCCGACGAAGAAGACGATCTGCGGGTAGCACCGGGAGACGTGGCCACCGATGAAAATGGTTATATCCTCGGCGAAACTATCCCGGTGCGCTATCGGCAGGAATTCTCCACCACTTCCCCCGAACAAGTGGACTACGTTTGTGTTTCCCCCGTCCAAATTGTCTCGGTGGCAACTTCCCTGATTCCCTTCCTCGAACACGACGACGCTAACCGCGCCCTCATGGGTTCCAATATGCAACGACAAGCGGTTCCCCTGCTGCGTCCCGAACGTCCCCTTGTGGGTACCGGATTGGAAGCACAGGCCGCTCGCGACTCTGGCATGGTCATCGTTTCCCGTACCAATGGGGTCGTTTCCTACGTCGATGCTAACCGGATTCGCATCAAAGTGGCGGATGAAGACAAAGAGATTTTCGGCAAGAGCGAGATCGAGTACGAAATTCAGAAATATCAACGCTCTAACCAAGATACCTGCTTAAATCAGCGTCCTTTAGTCTATCAAGGGGAACAGGTTGTCCCTGGGCAGATCCTCGCCGATGGTTCCGCCACCGAAGGAGGGGAAATCGCCCTCGGCCAGAATATCCTCGTCGCCTATATGCCCTGGGAAGGCTATAACTACGAAGACGCAATTTTAATCAGTGAAAGACTGGTGGCACAAGATGTCTATACCAGTATCCACATCGAAAAATACGAAATCGAAGCCCGTCAAACTAAACTTGGACCAGAGGAAATCACCAGGGAAATTCCCAACGTCGGTGAAGATGCCCTGCGAAACCTCGATGAACGCGGCATTATTCGCATCGGTGCTTGGGTAGAAGCAAGCGATATCCTCGTCGGGAAAGTCACCCCGAAAGGCGAATCGGATCAACCACCCGAAGAAAAACTACTGCGGGCGATTTTCGGCGAAAAAGCCCGGGATGTACGGGATAACTCCCTACGCGTCCCCAACGGCGAAAAAGGCCGGGTAGTAGATGTGCGGGTATTTACCCGCGAACAGGGGGATGAATTACCCCCCGGGGCCAATATGGTGGTGCGGGTCTATGTTGCCCAAAAACGCAAAATCCAAGTGGGCGATAAAATGGCGGGTCGTCACGGCAATAAAGGGATTATTTCTCGGATTCTGCCCCTAGAAGATATGCCCTACCTCCCCGATGGTCGTGCCGTCGATATCGTTCTCAATCCCCTGGGGGTTCCCAGTCGCATGAACGTCGGTCAGGTGTTTGAATGTTTACTGGGTTGGGCTGGCGAAAATCTGGGCGTACGCTTTAAGATTACTCCCTTTGACGAAATGTACGGGGAAGAAGCCAGCCGTTTAACCGTCCACGGATTGCTAGAAAGTGCCTCGAAAAAACCCAATCGCGATTGGGTGTTCAAGGAAGAACACGCCGGCAAAGTCACCGTCTACGATGGTCGCACCGGGGAACCCTTTGACCGTCCCGTTACCGTCGGTATGGCCTATATGTTAAAACTGGTTCACCTGGTTGATGATAAGATTCACGCCCGCTCTACCGGTCCCTACTCCTTGGTTACCCAGCAGCCCTTGGGCGGTAAAGCTCAACAGGGGGGTCAGCGCTTCGGAGAAATGGAAGTCTGGGCCCTAGAGGCCTACGGGGCGGCCTATACCTTGCAGGAATTGCTAACGGTAAAATCCGATGATATGCAAGGACGGAATGAGGCTTTAAATGCGATCGTAAAAGGCAAGCCGATTCCCCGCCCGGGTACGCCAGAATCCTTTAAGGTTTTGATGCGAGAATTGCAATCCCTCGGCCTCGATATCGCCGTTCACAAGGTGGAAAATGCTCCCGATGGTACTTCCCGCGATGTGGAGGTGGATCTGATGGTCGATGTCGGTCGTCGCGCCCCCTCTCGCCCCACCTACGAATCCTTAACCACGGAAGACCTTGAAGAAGAAGAATCGGAAGTGTAATTTCAGTAATCAGTAATCAGTTATCAGTGAGAAGTCAGGAGTCAGTAGTCAGGAGACAGGAGAGAATTTTCCAGGAAAAAGCAAAAAAAAGGACAGTAAAGTAAAAATTTGCCTATTCCCTATTCCCCGTTCCCTATTCCCTGTTCCCTTTTCTAACTGATAGCTGAATGCTGATGGCTGATAGCTAATAGCTGTTTAATTATTACTGGGATCGAGATGTTTTATAACCAAACTGTTGACAAAGGAAAACTGAAAAAACTGATCGCTTGGACCTATCAAAACTACGGTTCGGCGCGCTGTTCACAAATGGCCGATGAATTGAAAAACCTCGGGTTTCGTTTCGCTACCAAAGCAGGGGTTTCCATTAGTGTGGATGATTTAACCGTACCGCCGGCTAAACGACAGATGATCGAAAGTGCCGAACAGGAAATCCGGCAAACCGAACAGCGTTATGTGCGCGGGGAAATCACCGAAGTGGAACGCTTCCAAAAAGTAATCGATACTTGGAATAGTACATCAGAATCACTTAAAGATGAAGTAATTCGCAACTTCCAAGTTACCGATCCCCTCAACTCCGTCTATATGATGGCTTTCTCCGGGGCGCGGGGTAATATGAGCCAAGTGCGTCAGTTAGTCGGAATGCGGGGATTAATGGCTAATCCCCAGGGGGAAATTATTGACCTCCCGATTAAGACTAACTTCCGGGAAGGATTGACCGTTACCGAATACGTTATTTCCTCCTACGGGGCGCGCAAAGGGTTAGTTGATACAGCCCTACGGACGGCAGATTCCGGTTATCTGACCCGTCGTCTCGTCGATGTGTCCCAAGATGTCATCGTCCGCGAGGCAGATTGTGGCACCAATCGTTACATCGAATTAACCGCAATGACCGATGGCGATCGCGTGTTAATTCCCTTAAGCGATCGCTTATTAGGTCGTTCCTTGGCCGAAGATGTGGTGGTCAATGGAGAAGTGATCGCCACCCGCAACCAGATTATCGATGACGAAACCGCCGAAAAACTCGGACGACTCGTCGATAAAATCAAAGTCCGCAGCCCCTTAACCTGTGAAGCAGCCCGCTCGGTTTGTCAAACCTGTTACGGTTGGAGTCTGGCCCACGGTCATCCGGTGGATATGGGGGAAGCAGTGGGGATTATTGCCGCCCAATCGATCGGGGAACCGGGGACTCAGTTAACCATGCGTACCTTCCACACTGGGGGCGTATTTACCGGAGAAGTAGCCCGGCAAGTGCGGAGTCCCTTCGAGGGAACCGTGCGTTTTCTGCCGGGGTTAAGTATCCGTAACGTGCGAACTCGCCACGGGGATGAACGGGATCAGGTGGAGGCCCCAGGGGAAATTAAATTAACACCCAAGGATAAAACCAAAGAAACCGTCACCTACTCTTTGACTCCGGGATCGCTGCTATTCGTCACCGATGGGGCAACAGTAAGCGAGGAACAGTTACTAGCGGAAATTACCTCCGATAAAGTCCAAAAATCCACGGAAAAAGCCACAAAAGACGTAACCAGTGACTTAGCCGGCGAGGTGCTATTCTCCCAATTAGTCCCAGAGGAAAAAACCGATCGCCAAGGCAACACCACCCGCATCGCCCAACGGGGGGGATTACTATGGATTCTCTCCGGAGAAGTGTATAACTTGCCAACCGGGGCCGAACCCGTGGTCAGTAACGGCGATACAGTACAAGTGGGGGATGTGCTGGCGGAAACTAAGCTGGTATCCACTAACGGCGGTTTGGTGCGTTTAGCCCCCAATAGCCGGGAAATCGATATCGTCACCGCTTCCGTGTCCTTGGATCAGGCCGAAGTAAAAGTAGAAAGTAGTGCCGGTCGGGAACAATTTATTATTCATACGGTCGATGGTCAACGCTTCCTGCTGAAAACCACTCCGGGGACAAAAGTACAGAATCATGCCATTGTCGCCGAGTTAATCGACGATCGCTATCAAACCCACACCGGCGGCATGATTAAATACGTCGATATCGAAGTCTCCAAAGGCAGCCGCAAACAGGGTTATGAAATCACCAAAGGCGGCACGATCCTCTGGATTCCCGAAGAAACCCACGAAGTCAATAAAGATATCTCCCTCTTACAGGTGGAAGATGGACAGTATGTGGAAGCAGGGGAAGAAGTGGTTAAAGACATCTTCTGTAACTCTAGCGGTGTGGTGGAAGTCATCCAGAAAAATGACATCCTCCGGGAGATCATTGTCAAACCGGGGCTGTTATTTATGGATATCGAACCGGAATCCTCCGGAATTGCCCAAGAACAGTTAATTTACCCTGGGACACAGTTAACTCCTGAAGTCACGATCGAGGAGTTACGGCAAGCGGAATGGGTGGAAACTAACGAGGGTTTGGGATTACTGCTGCGACCAGTACAGGAGTTCACCGTAGAGGACCAATCCACTTCTCCCACCCAAGGTTCCGCTAACCAAGAAGGAGGACGACATATCGAACTGCGATCGGTGCAGCGCATTTTCTTTAAAGACGGGGAAAGAGTTAAATCCGTCGAGGGTTGTCAACTGATCAGCACCCAATTAGTCCTAGAAATTTCTAGCGAAGAACCAGAATCGGTCTCCCATCTGACGGCCGATATCGAGTTAGAACCGATTGAGGACAGGGATTGTCAGCGTTTACAGTTAGTCATTCTTGAATCTCTGGTGCTGCGTCGAGATAGTGATAATGATCCTTTAGGGGGTAATATTCAGACTCGCGTTCTCGTCCAAGATGGCGATGAAATTCCACCGGGGGCAGTGGTGGCCCGGACCGAAATCCAGTGTAAGGAAGCTGGGGAAATTCGCGGGATTCGCAAGGGCAGCGAAGCGGTACGCCGTCTTTTAATTGTCAGTGACCGTGACGAGTTTATTCTCCCGCTCGCTGTTGCTCCCACCGTCAAAGCCGGGGATCTGGTAATCGCCGAAGCTGAGATCGCTGCTGGAGTTTTAGCCCCCAATTCCGGTCAAGTGCTGGCCGTTGACCAAACCACCACCGGCTATGAAATCCGTTTGCGTAAGGCCCGACCCTACCGAGTATCGTCCGGGGCAATTCTGCATATCGATGAGGGGGATTTAGTCCAACGGGGCGATAATTTGGTCCTGTTGGTGTTTGAGCGCTCGAAAACTGGGGATATCATTCAAGGTTTGCCGAGAATCGAAGAACTGCTCGAAGCCCGCAAACCGAAAGAGGCCTGTGTCCTGGCACGCAAACCGGGAGTTTGTCAAGTGGAGTACCAAGATTCTGAGATCGTCGATATTAAGGTGGTCGAGGATGACGGCACGATCAGTGAATATCCGCTTTTAGGCAGTCAAAACCCTCTGGTGAGCGATAATCAGCGTATCGATGTGGGTCAGGCGTTAACCGATGGTCAGGCTAATCCCCACGAGATTTTAGAGGTGTTCTTTAATTATTATGTGGATAGCTTGGGCAGTTACGAGGCAGCCCTGAAAGCTTTGGAAAAAACCCAGATGTTCCTCGTTGATCAGGTACAGTCGGTCTATCAATCCCAAGGGATCGATATTGCCGATAAACATATTGAAGTGATCGTGCGTCAGATGACTTCTAAGGTGCGGATCGATGACGGTGGCGATACCAGTATGTTACCTGGGGAATTGTTGGAACTGCGACAGGTGGAGACGGTAAACGAAGCCATGTCGATCACCGGTGGGGCGGCAGCTAAATATACGCCTGTACTACTGGGGATCACCAAAGCTTCCTTGAATACCGATAGCTTTATCAGTGCCGCCTCCTTCCAAGAAACCACCCGCGTCCTCACCGAAGCTGCGATCGAAGGCAAGTCCGACTGGTTACGGGGTCTCAAGGAAAACGTGATTATCGGTCGTCTGATTCCGGCGGGTACTGGCTTCAATTCCCACGAAAACATGGCGGGGATCAGCGATTACACCCCCCCAGAGGAGGAATATAACTACAACAATCGTAGCTATTACGCTCCCCCCAGCAGCCTCGGCTTGCCCCCTCGTCCCGGTTTCGGCGATAGTAGTGAGGATAGCGATATGATTCTTGACGATCAAACCGCTCGCGCCTACGCTGAGGGTGATGTGGTCGATTTAGAGGATGATGAGATGGCTTTCCTCTCTTCCCGCGGCAGCAGTCGCTTTAGTCGCCAACCCATCAGCGATCGCTGGTCAGAACCGGATGAGGAAGGGGGAGAGGACGATTTCGAGGAGGATTACGAAGAAGAATAATCGTCTGTGGAGATATTACAAGGAGGAGTGGCAGGAAAAACCCCTGTTATTTCCCAAAAACCTCCTCCTTCTCTCCCAAAACTCCCTAATTTTCTGGCTAACTCACCTCAGTTTGGCAATAAAAGAAGGCAGCCTTTCCTGTCAACCGGAAAGGAGACAAAGTTAAGATTTTAATAATTTTCTCTCAAGTCGGGATGACAGGATTTGAACCTGCGGCATCCTGCTCCCAAAGCAGGCGCGCTACCAAGCTGCGCTACATCCCGAAATCAACTCCTTTTTTAGTATAGCCTAAGAGCCGCATTCTTAATCGGGATACCAAAACATACCTTTGATACCTTCGGGATCGAGAACAAAACCGAGACGACGATAGAAATCCACCACCTGCGGATCGGCGAAAAGAGTTATGTTGCTGATGTCCTCACCCCGCAACTTCCTGATCATAAATTTCATTAATGCTTTACCAAAGCCTTTACTTTGATAGTGAGGATGAACAACCACATCCCAGACTGTAGCATTAAAAGCGTGATCGGAAGTGGCACGGGCAAAACCCACTAAACGACGGCGATTACCTCGCACTTCCCACATCGACACCACTAAAAAACTACATTCGATCGCCTTTTTAACTTTGCGTAAAGGACGACGGGCCCAACCTACCGAGTCACAAAGTTCTTCTAACTCATATAGATCTAGCTCTCGATCGGTACTAAAAAACACTCGCGTCTGTCCGAGGTCATTCTGGGCAACCTCTACCAAGTCTCCCGAATAGTCAGGAGATGCAGTGACTTCCGAGCTATTAAACAATCTTTTCCAAAAAACCATGCCGGGGGGCTACTGCCTCAATATTATCTTTTTAGCCTAGTATATTTTATTTTCCCCTGTCTAAGAACAATCGGGCAACCTGAGTCCAAATTTGATTGGTTGAGTACGGAGAGGGTGGGATTTGAACCCACGAACCATTGCTGGTTACTCGATTTCAAGTCGAGCGCGATCGACCACTCTGCCACCTCTCCAAGGCAGCCAGACCTATATCTTATCATTAGATATATTGCACAAATCAAAAAATTTTCTGCCAATGTAGGGAAAAGAGGTGCATATTATCGGGTTAAAGGTTAAAATTTCCCCCTTCCCCGACTTCTGCAAGAATTCTATTCTAGCCAATTGAGGGCGCAATTAGGGCTTTCTGAGCAGGATTTTTGGGGGCCGATCGGCCAGATATGGACTACTTCCTACTTCCCCTCACCACCCCCGTCAAGATGACCGACTTATTTCTTTAATTTCCGTAATTTTCGGCTTTCACGGGGAAAACTAAAATTAAAATAGGGGGGAGTGCCTTAAAATTGCTGTTTTGACGTATAATCACCTCAATAAAATTTAGAAGCTCCTAGAGTTGATAGTTTTAACATTTCTGAGAGGAAAATGTATTTATTATGAGTTCAATTATTGAAATCGGCGACCAAAAAATTAACCAGTCACAGGTCTTGCCTCTTTTGGCAAAATATGGTATGTTACCCCAGTTAATCCGGGAAGTAATTATCGAGCAAGCGATCGCCAATATCACCTGCAATCCCGAAGAAAGAAACGCGGCCTATTCCCGTTTCTATCAAAATAATCAAATTGCCAACGATGAGCAAATGAAATCTTGGTTACAACAAAACGGGATGGATTCCGAGCAACTAGAATATCTAATTCTTCGGGACATTAAATTGGAAAAATTTAAACAGGAGACTTGGGATAACAAAGTAGAATCCTACTTCTTGCAAGTCAAAAATCAATTGGATAAGGTGGTTTATTCCCTGATTCGGACAAAAAATATCGGCATTGCCCAGGAACTATTTTTCCGGATACAGGATCGAGAAAATACCTTCGCTGAACTAGCTAAAAAATACTCCCAGGGAGCAGAAGCGGAAACCGGAGGACTAATCGGACCGGTGGAACTGAGTGCCCCCCATCCCCAGATCGGGCAAATTCTCCAGGCAAGTAAACCGGGGCAACTGTGGCCACCGACGCAAGTGGGAGAATGGGTCGTGATTGTCCGACTGGAAAAATATTTATCCTGTGAACTGGATCCTCCCACCCGTCAACGCTTACGCAATGATTTATTCCAACAATGGTTAACGGCTCAAATGCAAACAGTGAAATTTATCTCCGAATCAAACCCAGTCAATAGCGAGCAGGTATCGATTATATAGCATTTCCTTGCAACACTGGGTAAACCTAGTCTTTTCGCCTAATTAGGGTTTGCTGGATAAATCTAAAAACATTGTTCGATAAGACTTTTAGACTTTTTGTCAATCAAAAAGTGCCAGCGATTGGAGTGATTGGGGGGAAAATTCCGGGACTTTTTCCCTGAAAATTAGGTAATTGACCACCTGAAAATCGGTAAAACCCTACACCCCACACCCCACACCCCACACCCTACCCCCACCAACAAACTTTTTGCCGCAAACCCTAATTATTTGCCAACTTAGTCAATTTTCGCCTAGCCAATGAGTTATACCACTTTAGATTTTACCGCCTTTCTGGAGACCGTACAGCCCTTCGATCGCCTGCCCGTCGAGGTTAGACGTTCCCTGGGCCAGAAATTACAACCCTTTCGCTATGAGATGGGCAATGCGATCCTCAAGTGTGACCGCTTACCCTCCCACCTCGTCCTTCTCTACGAGGGAGAGGCCAGACTTTTGGGTTACGATGCTAGGGTTAACAATCCGCTGCCGGTCACTTTGGCTAAATTACAGCCGGGGGATTTATTCGGGTGGATCAGTCTTCTGCGCGCTACCCCCTGTGAAACGGTGATCGCTTCTTCGGAAGTCACGATCTGTTTAACCTTAAAACAAGAGGATTTTTGGTCTTTAATCAAAAATTACCCGGAATTTAAGCAATATTTCTTTAAAGAGACCTCGATCGCTGAAGTTTATGCTCTCCTAGGCTCCTATCTTAATCAACAGGCCTGGGGTGGGGGAGACCTGAAAGAAATTGCTCAGGCTCTTTTCAACAAAGCTTGTGTGTCCTACAACCAGATTAACGATGATTATCTCTGGTTAGTCAGCGAAAATACCGATAATTATCCTATCGGCACAGTTATCACCCAGAACAATCCGACTAACACGCGCTTATTAGGTCTTTCCTCCGACCAGTTAGATGAATTCTTGACAGTTGAAACCGAAGCGGCTGCGGAAACAGAAACGGATGATATCCTAGAAACCCAAGTGATCAAGGGAAATAAACCCACCCAGGTATTAGATATACCCCAGGGAAAAATAAGCGACATCACCAGCGATATAGACCTTGAAAAAACTGTCGAGAAAAACCGCAAATCCTATGCTTTTTTCGGGGGAAAAACGGAACTAGAGGCGGTGAGTGCCTGTTTTCAGATGCTCTGCAAATATTTTAATATCCCCTTTCGCAAGGACGTGATCCAACGCATCCTAGGGGATCAACTGCAAAGAACCGGCAGCCTTTCCCTGCCCCTGTGTGGGGCTGTGGCCGAGGTAGTGGGACTCCATAGCCAATTAGTACCCCTAAATGCTTCTTCCTTGCCCAATATCAACCCTCCTGCCCTAATTCGCTGGCAAGACAGCATCGTTATCCTCTACGAAATTAATCAACGGGAAACCACGATCGCTGTTCCCCAAAGGGGGATAATTAAACGCAAAACCAGCGAATTTCTGGAATCTTGGGGCGAAAAAGGGGAAGTGATTCTGCTCAAACCCACCAAACACACCCAGCAACAGCGTTTTGGCCTATCATGGTTTTGGCCTTCTGTCAAGAAACATAAACGAGTCTTAATAGAAGTTTTTATCGCTTCTTTCTTCGTGCAGTTATTTGCCCTGGCCAATCCCTTGATGATTCAGGTGATCATCGATAAAGTGATTGTGCAGAATAGCCCGGAAACCTTGAATACCCTCGGGGTTTTCCTGTTAGTAATTGCCGTTTTTGAGGGAATTTTAACCTTTTTGAGAACTTCCCTTTTTGTCGATACCACTAACCGCATCGACATGACCCTCGGTTCAGAAATTATCGATCACCTGCTGCGTTTACCCCTGAAATACTTTGAACGGCGGCCAGTGGGGGAAATTTCGACAAGAATCAACGAATTAGAGAATATTCGGCAATTTTTAACGGGTACAGCCCTAACAGTGGTATTAGATGCCATTTTCTCGGTTATCTACATTGTGGTTATGTTGATCTATAGCCCGATTCTAACTGTTTGGGCCCTGGGAGTCGTGCCGATTTTAGTTCTCTCCACAGCTATTTTCGCACCGATCGTGCGGCGACAACTGCGCGCAAAAGCGGAACGAAACGCCGAAACCCAATCCTATCTGGTGGAGGTAATGACGGGAATTCAAACGGTGAAAGCACAGAATATCGAATTGCGTTCCCGTTGGCAGTGGCAAGAACGTTATGCGCGCTATGTGGCCGAAGGTTTTCAAACGGTAATGACCTCAACTTTGGCCGGTTCCTTTAGTCACTTCTTTAACCAATTATCGGGTTTATTAGTGCTTTGGGTGGGAGCAGCCCTAGTTTTAGACGGAAAACTCACTCTTGGTCAATTAATCGCCTTCCGGATTATCTCTTCCTACGTTACCTCGCCGATTCTGCGTTTGACCCAACTCTGGCAAAACTTCCAAGAAACTGGCTTATCCCTGGAAAGATTAGCCGATATCGTCGATACTCCCCAAGAAGCGGAACTCGATCGCCAAAACATCCCCATGCCCTTAATTAAAGGCACTGTCACCTACGAAAACCTCGCTTTCCGCTTCAATCCCCACGGACCTCTGCAACTATACAACGTCAACTTAGAATTCCCCGCCGGTACTTTTGTCGCTTTGGTGGGAGAAAGTGGTGCTGGGAAAAGTACCATCACTAAACTATTAGCCCGTCTCTACGAACCAGAATCGGGACGGATTCTCATCGACGGCTATGATATCAACAAAGTGGAACTCTATTCCCTGCGTCGTCAAATCGGCATGGTTCCCCAAGAAACCCTATTATTTGACGGTACGGTACAGGAAAATATCGCCCTGACTAACCCCGATGCGACTGTGGAGGAAATTGTCTCGGCAGCAAAAACGGCGGCAGCCCACGAATTTATTATGACCCTGCCCAATGGCTATAATACCCGCGTCGGTGAACGGGGGGCATCCCTATCGGGGGGACAACGACAACGGGTTGCGATCGCTCGTTCCGTCCTGCAAAGACCGCAAATTCTCATTCTTGATGAGGCCACCAGCGCCCTCGACTATAACACCGAACGGGAAGTGTGCATCAATCTCAAAGAAGCTTTCAAGGATCATACGGTCTTTTTTATTACCCATCGTTTAGCTTCGATCAAATCCTCCGATATTATTGTCATGATGGATAAAGGGACAGTAGCGGAGGAAGGCACCCACGAGGAATTAATGGCCAAAAAAGGCCTTTACTATACTCTCTATAAACAACAGGATTCGCAAATCTAGTCAGTCAGTCGTCAGTTATCAGTTATCAGTAAACGGTTATCGGTTCACTGATTACTGAAAAAATAAATATAGGAGAATCCCCATGAACGGTAATTCTAACAACGGTCAAAACGGCAACAGCAACGCTAAAAGCGATGAACTGACCCAAGCGGGTAAAAAGGTGGCCACTACCACGAAAAATAAAAGTATTACCCCTTCTTTACCCACTTTCAGCCCACCAGAACAATCGGTGATCCTGAAACAATCGCCCATTTGGTCGCGGACGATTATCTGGACATTAATGAGTGTCACCACTGCCGCTTTAATTTGGTCAGCGCTCGCCAAAATCGAGCAGGTGGTCGGCGCTCAAGGACAACTTAAACCCCAGGGCAAAGTCCAAGAAGTACAAGCACCGGTGAATGGGGTAGTACAGGAAGTTAAAGTTAAAGACGGCGATCGAGTTAACAAAGGTGATGTACTGGTTTTAATGGATTCCAGTGCCTCGCAAGTGCAGTTAGAATCCTTGAGAAAAATTCGCGCCAGTGCCGAGAAGGAAAATCAATTCTATCGTCTGTTAATGGCGCAGGATCTGACACCGGCACAAGTGGAGAGTTCGATCGCTCAATTAAAATTACCGAGTGAAATCGCCGATTTAGCCCGTAATCGTGCAGCTTTGGTGGCAGAGAATCAACTTTATCAAGCACAGGTCAGTGAAGGTGCTTCTAGCTCTGCTTTACAAGGGGATCAATTAGCCCGTTTAGGGGCTGCCCGACGGGAATCCAATTCTCGACAAGCGGCCGCTAGATTGGAAATGGAACAATTAGAAAAACAATTGGCCCAAACCAGGGTACAGTTGGCCGATGCCCGCTCGCAATTAATCAATGATCGCTTCGTCTTAGAAGAAATTAAGACTCGTAATGCCAATTCGATGAAACAGGGCCAAGAAAGCTTGGATATCGAGCGTAATATTCTCAAAGATATTGAACCCTTGGGGGATGAAGGAGCGGTCGCCCGTTATCAGATTAATAAGCAAAAACAATCGGTAACTGATCGCCAGAATGAACTGCAGCAGCAAGAGGCTAACGGCGAAATCGATCGAGAAAAACAAGAGAAAGAAGTACAAACCCGCATCGCCGAAATTTCCCGCCTGGAGCAGGAAGAAAAGCGTTATTTCCTGTTGATCTCCCAAGCGCAAGAAAAGCTGATTAATACCACGGTAATCACGGAAAAAGATGTGCGCGATAAAATGGCGGAAAATTACAAACGGATCGCTGAAATCGATAGTCAGATCAGTCGCATTATCATTGATAACAACAAGCGCATTGCTGAGTTAGATAGTCAAATTAGTCAAGCACAACAGACGATTAAATATCAAAAAATTACCGCCCCGATTGATGGTGTGGTCTTTGATCTCAAGGCGCGGCCCGGGTTTGTTCCCCAACCAAGTCAAGCGGAAGCATTATTAAAACTTGTTCCCGATGGCTGTCCCACCCAGATCAAAGATGCCGCTAAAGGTTGTTTAGTGGCAGAGGTGGATGTGACTAACCAAGACATCGGTTTTGTGCGCGTGGGACAAAAAGCCGATATTCGCATTGATTCCTTTTCCTACAGTGAATACGGCGATATTAAGGGAGAAGTAATCTCGATCGGTTCCGATGCTTTACCTCCCGATGAAAATCACCGTTTTTATCGGTTCCCCGTCCGGGTAAGCTTGAACAGTCAAGAGTTAGTTTTGAAAGATAAATCCACTCTGCCGCTGCAATCGGGGATGTCTGTGAGTGTTAACATCAAAGTCAATGAAAATCGCACCGTTTTGGGACTATTTACCGATATGTTCAATAAACAGGTGGATACTCTCAAACAAGTCCGTTAAGCGAAAAAATTCGGGGGTAGATCCTGCCAACGGCCCGATCCGATCGCACTAATCGCTTCCGAGAGGTTAACTGCACCGGTATAAAGAGCGCGGCCCACGATTACTCCCGTTACTCCTAAAGGTTCCAAAGACAATAAACTCAGTAGGTCCGTCAGGGAACTAATACCCCCGGAGGCGATCACGGGAATTTCGACGGATTCGGCTAATTCTCGCAAAGCAGCGAGATTAGGGCCAGAAAGCGTGCCATCTCGATGAATGTCAGTGTAGATAATCGTGCTGGCTCCTCTTTTTGCCATATCTTGACCAAGAGCGATCGCCTCTACCTCGGAAGTTTCTAACCAACCCCGGGTGGCTACTTTGCCATCGCGGGCATCAATACCGACAATTATTTGCCCCGGAAAGCTTTGACAAAGTTCGCTGACTAATTCTGGCTTTTCTACGGCTACTGTCCCTAAAATCGCCTTTTCTACCCCGATTTTTAGGAGATTACTCACCGTTTCTAGATCCCGCAGTCCACCCCCCACCTGTACGGGAATGGCAATATCATTAAGAATTGTTTCAATAGTTGACAAATTAACCGATTTACCCTCTTTGGCTCCATCCAAATCAACTAAATGTAATCTGGTTGCCCCCTGATTGACCCATTCTCGCGCCACTATTGCGGGATTATCGTTAAAAACCTGCGATTGTTGGTAATCTCCCTGATAAAGTCGCACACATTTGCCCTCGAGAATATCAATAGCGGGGATAACTTCCATGTTTTTCTCAATATCTAACTAAGGAGCGTTTTTTATTATATAGTACCAGCCGTCAGCCTTGAATCAGTGATCAGTGATCAGTGATCAGTGATCAGTTTTGAGTCTGACAGGGGAACAAGACCTCTCAAAGCATTGTCCATAAAGGTTTTGAGGCTCCTCAGTTACAAACAGATACATCGCTTTCAGCCAAAAAGCTAACGAGAGAATCAGGGATTTGGGCGAGCTTACTAGAAATTCTTATCAACAACGGGGGGTGAGCTGCATCGAACTTTTTCGCTCGAACACCCAAAAAGCTTGTGCTGTAAGGAGTTCAGCCAGCTTGTCCCCCTGTCAGGTTTTGAGTATTAAGTGAGCAGTATTTATTAAGTGTGCATCATCAAATGGCAGTAACAGTGCTGTCTTTTCACTGATTACTGTTTACTGATCACTGATTACTGATTATCGATTCCTAGGGGAAAAATTCTTCTAGAATGATAAGTACATATACGAGAGGAATTATACTTATGTCTGCTGGGAAGTTTCAAACAGCCGCTTCATTATCCGATCGAGAGCTAGAAATACTCGATTTAGTGGCTAATGGTTTAACTAATCAAGAAATCTCGGAAAAGCTAGAGATTAGCAAGCGTACCGTTGATAATCATATTAGTAATATCTTGACAAAAACAAAAACCGATAATCGGGTGGAATTGGTGCGTTGGGCATTGCATTGGGGTAAAGTTTGTCTGGATGATATTAATTGTTGTATCCTTCCTTCCCCAGCGCCGACCGATGATCAGGTTTCCTAAACTTCTTGGACTTTTTCTTGCGGTTAATATCATCAGTCTGGGGGGATGTAGTGATGCAGGTTTTGTCACCCCTCCCCAACAGCTTTTAGGAAATACTTTAAATACCCCTTCCTCTGAAGATAATCCCCGTTTTAACTACGATGGTCGTTATCTGGTCTTTGCCTCCGATCGCCTGGGACAACGAACGATTTATTTATTCGATCGAGTGGCTAATCGTTTAGTTCCCCTGCCGGGGTTAAATCAAGCAAAAACCTATCAAGATCAACCGGATATTAGTGCCGATGGTCGCTATATTGTTTATGTATCGGAACAGTCCGGTAAACCCGATATATATATTTATGATCGACAAACTCTGCAAGCAAAAAATATCACCGAAAATATTTTAGGAGAAGTGCGTCGTCCGACGATTAGTGGTAACGGTCGTTTTATTGCTTTTGAAAGTAATCGTTTCGGTCAATGGAATCTGGAAATATTCGATCGAGGTGGCGAAATTTCTCCTTCTTTACCCCCGATCAATTCTTCCCCGTCCCGATAGTATTGGGGGAGAAGGGAGAAGGGTGTGGGGTGTGGGAAGATGGGAGACCACTTCGTGCGCGTTGCGGGGGAGATGGGAGAGGAGAATAAGCTTTGCCTATTAATTAATCTCTAAGTTATAATTTATTGTAATCATTGACCCAGAAAAAGTGCGGTTTTTCCATTTCAGACATAAAAAAGCCCAAAAAACCTGCCGAAGCAGGGTGGAAAGATTGATAACTAAAAAAGTAATAGCAA
>VYLV01000027.1_pt1 | contig 41475 bp, 40 predicted proteins | sample 5114191 | NCBI WGS metagenome assembly VYLV01 (sample SAMN12291782, study PRJNA351875) | freshwater metagenome | isolation source: freshwater lake | place: USA: Michigan, Little Long Lake | collected 2013-08-08 | reverse complement strand
TGTAGCTAAGGCTTCGGGTAAGATTTCAGGTAAATAGGGAGCTAACCCTGTCAATGCCTCTGCACGGTAGTATTCATACCCAATCTCTCTAGCTGTAGCTAAGGCTTCGGGTAATAAAGTAGAGGGAAGATGGGGACTAATTGCCTTTAATCTTTCTGCTCGCTTCCCATCATCTTGATTTTGCCTCACATAAGCTAATCCCTGCGCTGGTGTCCAGATTTCATGCTGAATCAGTAAAGCCATTAATTCTGGTGGAATATTCCCCGCCAAACTATTAAGAGAAGTGGTGATTAAAGCATAACGAACCTGTAACCCCATAAACTCACTCTTGTTCTCGCTAAAATGCTCCTCCGCCAACTGCCACGCCCTAGCAATATCCTTGATAAAAACAGCAGTTTTCCCTTCCTTTTCACACTGACTATACCAGCCATTATGACCTTCTGCGGTTTCTTCCCTCAGTAATAGATGAATCTGGGCTATCTGTTGCGCCTTTTCCAAATGCCAGAGCAAATGATTATAAATGTAGCCATCATCCTCTAAACTGTGCCAGTTTGATCCCCCTAAATCCCCCTTACTAAGGGGTACTTCAACCTCATTTCCCCCCTTAGAAAGAGGGACTTTAACCTCATTTCCCCCCTTAAAAAGGGGGGCTAGGGGGGATCTCTTAATTTGTTTTTGATACCGACTTAAAAGCTGTTGATGTGCCTCAGTTATTGATAACCCTAACCCCGGCAATTGATAATCTGCTTGAGGATGAGAAGACGCTTGCAGCAGATTTCGGGCTAAATCATGTAACAAATCATGCACCCGATAATTAGTAATTTGCTCACTGGAAACCCCTGTTAATAATAAAGCCTTACCGCGTAAATATCTTAAAGTTTCCCTAGCTTCTTTAACCTGACAATCCCATAAAGTCGCCGCCATCTTTTCTGTAATCGTCACATCATCTGGTAAGACCCCTAACCAGATAAATTGTCGCAATCTTGCCGATTTTAACCGTTTTAAGCTGAGATTAAAAGAGGCAATTAAACTATAATGTTTTCGCTTTTCCTCATGGGGGGTATCTTCTGCATCGGCTCGATCTAATATTTCTAAATAAGCGATTTCTGCCTGTAAATCTTCTAGTAACTCATCCCAAGTAATCCCATCTTTAACTTGTGCTGCTCCCAACTCCAAGGCTAAGGGTAAATATCCCACAGTTTTCGCTAAATTTTTAGCTTGTTCTTGTTCTTTTGCTGTTAATTCACTCCCTAAATAGCCTCTTAATAAGGCTAAAGATTGTGTTTCCGTCATCACATCCAAATTATAAGGAGTTGCTCCTTTAACGGGAACTTCCCTAGTGGTAACTAATAACTTACAGTTATTTCCTGCTATTTGAAAAGGTTCAATATCTCCTACATTCCAGAGGTCATCTACCACTAATAAAGCTTTTTTATCTGCTAATAAAGTCCTCAATTGTAAGGATGCTGCATCAACACCCGTCGGCTTAAAGTCATAATCCCCTAACGCTTGTATCCACCCATACAAAAAGGATAAAATATCCGGTTGTTGACCTAAAGTTGCCCAGAAAATACCATCAGGAAAATAAGCTTGAACGTCTTTCTCCTGTGCTAATGCAGCCGCTAAAGTCGATTTACCAATACCTCCTAATCCATAAATCGCACTAATCACTAAGGTTCCTGTTTTAGCCGTTTCTTCTGATAACAAAAGTTCCTTTAATTTAATACTAACCTCTGGACGTTCCACAAAATAACTAGGTATATAAGGGGCTTGATTGCGATAGGAACGAGTGTTAAGATTAACTGAAATAACGGGTTTAGGTTCAGGGTCAATATCATGGCTTTCTAAAATCTCACGCCATTCGGGATTGTCATAAACCCTAGCCAAAGATTCAGCCTCTAAAGATGCCGGACGATCTCTAATTGGCTGTTTAGATTGTACCCCAATCACTAACCCATGACAAACAATTGCTGATCCCGATGTTCCTTGCCAAGGTGACTGATCTTCTGCTAATCTTTCTAATTGTTCATCGGTGGGTTGTATGTCTTGACTATCTTTAATATTTAATAACAAACGGTTATGAGGAACACGATTAGCCACATTAATAGTTCCCTCAATATGTAACCCCGTGGCGTAGTTTTTATCATCTTCAGAATACCGTAAAAATAGAGGAAAGCCCAAACAGTCAAATTTAACTTTTTGGGTGCTACTCGCATCAGGTAACACCCCAAAACCTACAGGATCACAAGTTTCGATAGTTTCTGGTAATTCAACTAAAGCTATATCTATATTATCGGGGGCTTTCCAAATTACTTGAGCGTCTATATCCTGCTTATCAGAATAGTTTGATGCTGATCTAAATCGTACTTTACAGTTGTTACTATTATCAAATAGATGCCGACAAGTCAACAATAAACGTCCCCCAATTCGATAGGCAGTGCCATACTTAGGGGCAACAATTTCTAAAGCGCGATCGGGTTGGAATTGGGGCATAACTTATCGGATTGATGTAACGTATTATTCTGGGATGGCGATGGGTTACGCTTCGCTAACCCATCCTACAAATTAACTGCTTTGGGGGCAAGCATTGCGTCCCTAGGGGTTTGACATCCTCGCCGCCGTAAAACGGACGGCGATTCCTCACCACGCCACTTTTTTAGGGTGGTCGCTGACGGGGTTGACGCTTCACCGAAAAACGCTTAATTGCTTAAGTCTGACACTTTCTCCACGTCCGTTTTGAGTGTCCGAAAACCCCCTACTATCTGTTGTCAAGGTTCAGTTTTTAGCTTGGTTATCGCTTTTTCCATTGTAGCTTAAAGCCGTCGTAAAACGACGGGGTTTTAACCCAAATTTTCGATAAAATTCTAATCGGGAATATCATCGCTTGCTGTCTTGATAGGTCCTCCATCTTTCCCAAAGGGTTTAAGGGGAATTTTAATTCTATGGGTTATCGTATCTTTATTGGTGACACCCCCACCCATTTCTACTACCCAAAATTTCAGCCCACCTTTGCCTTCTTTCGACTGCTCAACCACAAATTGAACCTCTAATTCAATTTCACCCACTTCAAAGCGAATCTGCTCACCCTCAGCGGCTAAGATAGATTTACTCAGTTCAACCCGCAATGCTTCTAAGGTTTCCCGAAGTCCAACTTTATTGATGGCCATATTAATTCTCTAGTTATCTTTGAAGGATGCAAACAAAAACCCTTCCAATTCTATCGTTTTTCTGAAACTTTAGGGCGGACGGATTGCCTTTCTACAAATGGCATAATAGCCCAACCCGATCGCTAAGGGAAGCGCGGGTTGGGAAAAGAAATCGACCTAATATTATCTCAAGACTAAAATGACAAATTGAATTAGCATCGAGCTATTTTGCCAATACAAGGTGTCAAGATCAAACTAAGGGGCTAAACGTTGCCTTTGCCAGCTGCCATCTTCTTGACGATAATAACAGAGACGATCGTGGAGACGACTGGGGCGACCTTGCCAGAACTCGATTAAACTAGGAATTAGGCGAAAACCGCCCCAATGAGGAGGACGGGGAACTTCACGACCAGCATATTCTTCTTTTAGTTCTGCTAGGCGTTTTTCGAGGATATCCCGCCCAGAAATCACTTCACTTTGATGGGAGGCCCAGGCCCCTAAACGAGATTCCCAGGGACGGACAAAAAAGTAATTATCCGATTCCTCCTCGCTGATTTTTTCTACAGTTCCCTCAATCCTAATTTGCCGTTGCAATTCTCCCCACCAAAACACTAGGGCCGCATTGGGATTGGCGATTAATTCCTGTCCTTTGGCGCTGTGGTAGTTGGTAAAGAGAACAAAACCGCGAGGATCGAAGTCTTTCAACAATACCATGCGGGCCCGGGGTTTACCCTCCGGGGAAATAGTAGCTAAAGTCATCGCGTTGGGTTCCAATCTTCCCGAAAATACCGCCCGTTCTAGCCATTGTTTAAATACAATGAAAGGATCGGCAGATGTTTCTGACTCTAGCAATTCTTCAAGATTGTAGTCCAAGCGCAGGTCAGCGATCGATATGTCCATGGTTTTGCTTGCTAAATTCTATCCTTTGAGATCCTACAAGATTCTACAATCATGACTATCACCTCGGCCAGTGATGCGATCGCCTCTCTTTTAGAAATGGCGGAACAGGGAGAGATTGACCCCTGGGATGTGCAGGTTATCGATGTGATCGATCGCTTTTTGGCAGAATTGGGGTTATTAAATGATCTAGATTTAGCCATGGCCCAGGCTAATTTACCCCAATCGGGACAGGCTTTTTTATGGGCTTCCATGTTAGTTTTATTTAAGGCTGATACCCTAGAAAGATTGTCTTTGGACCAGCAAGAAGAAAGTCTGATTGATGAGGAAATTAGCGAGTTAGAACGGGAATTAAGAACTTTACCCCGTTATCTAGAAAATCATATTCGCCGTCGTACTGCCGCCCCACCACCGCGAAAAAGACGGGTAACTTTGCAGGAGTTAATCACTCAATTACAACAGATTGCCCTAGAGATTGAAGCTTTACCGAAACTGCCTGTAGTTGTCCCGAAACCCCGTCCCCAATCCCGACGGGAAGCGTTACAAATTATCACGGAATTAGCCCACCAAGAAAACCTGACGGAATTGGCGGCGGAACTGGACTTTTTTTTGCAGAGAAAGTTTTTTCAATTAGAGAAAAAGGAGATAGAGTTTGAGTATTTATTAGATTTATGGCAAGCAGAAAAGCCCTCTAGTCACTCGGCAACACAGGAAAAGGTGGCGATTTTTTGGGCTTTACTTTTACTGGCTTCTCAATCAAAAGTGGAATTAAAACAAGAGGATTTTTATCAGGATTTGAGTATTTCTTTAATTAGGGTTTGCTGAAAAAGTTTTTCGGTGGTGGTAGGAGTCAGGAGATAATGCAAGGTTTTTGAAAGTCCCAATCCTATTTTCGCAGCATGAACATCGGACTTTAACAGGTCAAAAGCTTTATTTTAAAAGGGTTTTACCATTATTCAGCAAGCCCTAAATATTTGTCAACTTTTTCAGCCTAAGTTACTTCATCGGCGAACATCTTCTACTAATATATGTGTACTATCAAGGCGCAGAATCTGCGCCCTAGATACCTTACTATCTTAGCGAGTTAAGGCTGCGCCTCTTTCGTACAAAGTGCGGGCATAATCGGTCCAAGTACCCTGGCCCCAATAACGGAAACAACTGGTTTGCACGAGCAAATTATAAAGCAGTGCCTCCAGATAATCCGGTCGTCGGGTGAAGCTAGGGTCCGCCTGTACTAAAGGAGCATATTTCTCGTGGAATTTAGCGCTTAATTGGTTCATCGGTTCGAGGACATTTTCGTAACCGCGCACCCAACTGAGATCATTTGTCCAAGATGCCCCATCCATGGTAAAACGGTGGTCGGACTGTTTTAACTCAGCGATCGCCTGTTCCACTGCTTCAGGGGTAGCGGCATCCGAATTAACTCCCTGCCAGATTTTATGCTGGTGTACGGCTTGAATTGGGGGATAATCTTGGGGATTAACGCCAGCGGCCTCGATTAACTCCAGATATTCCGTGCCGTTAAATCCTGCCACAGTGGAACCCCCCTGCATTTCCCGCCAAGGATTGGGAAAATCGCGAGGAAATTCATTCATCATCACGCCACCATTTTCACCGTCGGCAATCTGGGAACCTAGGGAAGGAACCCAAACGCCGCCGATTTGCTGTTTACTGCGGCATTTGGCCTCGTGGTAGGGTTGCATTTGGGCGACTAATTTGGTGTCGGAACCCTGGGTTTTAATCAAAGCAGTAATCGCAATCACTTCACCCCGAGAATTGCGCGCCAGCAAGCGATTAGGAATATATTTTTGTTCCTGACTCAATCCCGAACCGTCGAGATTTTCCACCGAGTGTTCCTGTACCAATAACCAACGATAGCCGCATTCTTTCAGGGCTTTAATATACTCGTAGAGGGTATCGGGATGGTTAGGAAGGTGCATTTCCGGGGGAGAGAACCCTTTGACTCGTTTCAGGGCATCTGGGCCAAAAATCGAGGCAAAATAGGTTTGCCATGCTTGCATCTGCAATTTTAGATCGGGAATCGGTGTGGAAGGAGCCACCGCATGACTCCACATCGTCCCCAACCATTCCACATAGGGTTGATATTGACTGTTACAGGTGATTAATTTGAGTTTATCGAGGATATCCTGCTGTCCCATCTGTACCAAACCCCAGAGGAGATTGCCGGAATAATCGAGCATAATCCGGGGATTACAGCCTTCCGCCACCAATTCTGGGACAAAATCGCCCATGCGACTGTAACACCAGGCAAAAACACTGGCATTATGGTTATCACCATCCCCAAGATTTTCGAACATATGCTGGAGATTGCAGATTAATTCACCGTTAACACCCGCGGGGATGGTGGGTTGGTGCATATGCAAGGCACAGGCAAAACCAGCCTGAATATTGTCTAATTGGAGATTTGTTGTCGGTAAAAAGATCGGATCATCGTGATTAACAATCGCCGCGATTTCCTGTTCCCAACCGCAAATAGTCGGTAGTCCGGGGCGGATTTCCGTGATAGCGTTCGATTTCGATGATACGGGTGTAGCGATCATAATTTTTCAGGCGAATAGATTGAGATAGTTTGTCCCCACTCTCCCAGGGACAACTTTTTTTACTGGCAACAGGTCACTCTTGACTGTTCACTGCTAACTGAGCTAAGAGCGCGAACTTTATCCTATCCCATTTATACTGAGAGTACCCCCTCTCCAGACACAAGCCTTCGTAACTCGTTAAAAATCAAGATGATTCTTTACTGAACTTAACCGATCCTCGCACTATGATCCAAACAACTATCCTCCCTTTTACCTGTAACTTTTAACCATGTTCTCGGCGACTACCGAAATTCTTGTTATCTTCTTCCTCATCCTCCTCAATGGAGTTTTTGCTCTCTCGGAAATTGCCATTGTCTCGGCGCGCAAAGTCCGTTTAGAACAATTAGCCAGAGATGATCGAAGGGCGGCGATGGCCTTAAAATTGGCCAATGATCCCAATCAAATTTTATCGACGGTGCAGATTGGCATTACCCTAGTGGGAATCTTTGCCGGGGCCTACGGAGGAGCCAATTTATCGGTCAGTGTGGCGCAATTATTGGCGCAAGTTCCCGTTTTAGCCCCCTACAGTCAAGCTTTGGGATTAGGATTAGTGGTGTTAATTATTACCTATCTATCCCTAGTGGTGGGGGAATTAGTGCCGAAACGGTTAGGTTTAAGTAATCCCGAAAAAATCGCTATCCTCGTGGCAGATCCTCTCGATAAGCTATCGAAAATTGTTTCGCCCGTTGTCCATCTTTTGAGTCAATCGACTAATCTGATTCTCAGTTTGTTGGGGATTAGCGCTAATAATAATGATTCCCCCATTACGGAAGAAGAATTGAAAATTATGCTTAAACAGGGAACCGAAGCGGGAACCTTTGAGGAAGCAGAACAGGATATGGTGGAAAGGGTGTTAGGATTGGGCGATCGCCGAGTAAGTCAGATTATGACCACGCGCCCAGATATTATTTGGCTAGATTTGGAAGATAGTGCCGAAATTAACCGCCAGAAGCTAATTGAGAGCAATCATAACCGTTTTCCTGTGTGTCAGGGCAGTTTAGATGAGGTTTTGGGGGTAATCGAAGTCACAGACTTATTGGCAGATTGTTTAACCGGTGAAAGTTTCGACCTGACGAAGGATTTACAACAGCCGCTTTTTGTGCCGGAAAGCACTAGGGGTTTAAAGGTGTTAGAATTGGTGCAGCAAAGTGGTCATCATATTGCCTTGGTAGTGGATGAGTACGGTGTGATTCAAGGATTGGTGACGCGCAAGGATATTTTAGAGGCAATTGTCGGCGATTTACCCCAATTAGATAATATTGAAGATGCTCAGATCGTGCAGCGGGAAGATGGTTCTTGGTTGATCGATGGTACAGTGGCGATCGAAGATTTTAAAGAATTATTTGAAATCAGTGAATTACCCGGGGAAAAACAGGGCAATTATCACACTTTAGGTGGTTTTATTATTACCCATCTTGGTAGGATTCCGGGGGCTGCCGCTCATTTTGAATGGCAAAGGTTGCGCTTGGAAGTGGTGGATATGGACGGTAATCGTGTCGATAAGGTGTTAGTCACGCTATTGTTGGATGATTTGTAAGTAATTGTTAGTAAACATCTAGATTTTTTCAAGCTTGTGAAGACCGATACAATTTTTTATCAACTCTTGCAAACCTTTCCGGGGTTAATTTTTGAATTACTGGGAGAATCAACCCAGAAAGCTGAAAATTATCAATTCTCCTCGCGAGAAATCAAAGAATTAGCGCGTCGTTTTGACGGTATTTTTTTACCAACCACAGCAGCACCGGAACTAATTATTTACTTTGTTGAAGTGCAATTTCAGGATAAAAGTGATTTTTATTGGCGATTTTTAACAGAAATTGTCATCTATCTCAATCAGTATAAACCCGTTCAGGATTGGATAGCTGTAGCTTTATTTGCCTCCAGGGATCTGGATAATAACTTTCCCTATCAACTGCGGGGATTTGAGATAACGGGACAGATCAGACGTATTTATTTAGATGAATTAATCGATAATCTGGCTCCGTCTCTGGGTTTAGGAATTATTCAGTTAATCGTCGCTACACCCCAATTCGCACAGCAACGAGGAAAACCACTTTTAGAAAAAGCGATCGCTGAAATTGATGATCTAGTTTTCCAGCAAAAAGTTGTAGAATTAATTGAAAGAACCCTGGCCTATAAATTTACTAATCTTAGTCGCTCGGAGTTAGAAGCTATGTTCGGATTAGATGATCTCAGACAAACTCGACTTTATCAAGAAGCTAAAGAAGAAGGTCGTGAAGAAGCTAAAACTGAAGCGATCGCCAGTTTACTAGCTTTAGGTTTAAGTATAGAACAGATTGCCACTGCTTTGCAGTTAGAACTTACCAAAGTACAAGAGACAGCGGCCAAATTATCCCCCCCAAATTAGCAGGGTAAATTATCAAGTTTCTCCCTGATTTTACCCTATTCATTCATATTACGATAGGTAGCCACTGCCGAGGGAGAAATGCGATTGAGATAACGGAAAATCCAATATTTTAAGACTGTATCCAAGATAACGGGAAAAGTGGCGATAAAGAGAAAATTAAACTCGCGATTTTCCGGTAAACCGAAATGACGACTTAACCCTTCTAGGATGACTTCCCAACCGTGGGGAGAGTGGAAACCGACAAATATATCGGTAAAGAGAATAATTAAAAAAGCTTTAGCTGAATCGCTAAGATTATAGAGAATGCCATCAAGAAAAGACTTGACTATCTCGATTTCCCGACGACTAAAAGCGATAACAAAACCAAAGGCAATCAGGGAACAAATATCGGCGAAAATATTAGCGATTGCGTTTAAACCTCGTTGGCGAAATTCTTCACTTAGTACCGCTGCTTTTTTAGTAATTTCTCCCTCGATTTCTTCGTTAGATAATTTGGGTGCTAAACCAATCATACCTCGAAAATGTAAAGCTTCCTCAAATCTTCTCAATTCCGAAAAAGCTTCTTCTTCTAAATCCTGATTGATAAAAATAAACTGTTCCTGTTGTTGGAAATATTTATTAACCAAGGGGGTGATCAGGAAAGTTTTGGTTAATTGCTGGGTTAATAAAGGAACAATAATTAACAGTAAAATAAACTTGAGAGAAATGGCTGTTTTATAACGAGAATTGCGAAATCTTTTTAAAACTGCCTCCTCCGATTCCTCCGCTTGGGGATCGATTTCCTGCTTAATGCGATTAAAAGTATTGACAAAAGAACGGGGTAAAACTCCCGGTTTTTCCGTAGCTTTTTGGGATTTATTGCTTTTGATCATTTCCTCATCTTCAATACTACCCGCCGCTAAAAAAGAGCGATTTCTGGAAGTCTTATTTTTGGCTGTTTCCTGCTCAAAATTTCTGTTCTGGAGACTTTTGGAACCATCTTCAAGATATTCTTGCCAATAATTACCTTGATATTTTCCGATAACACTATCGATAAACTGAAGTTTTTTCAGACAAACATCTGTGGTGACAGTAATCACCCCATTATTAATTGTCGGTTGATTTGGTCCGAAGGTATTAACGATCGAGCGACTGGCTTTAAACTCCGTCAATCTGACTTTAATTTTTTGCAGATAACCTTTAACTTCTGCGATAAAATAGGAATTAGTGGTACTGCCATAATTCGAGAACTCCGCTGCCACTTTTCGCCCTTGAAAATGCTTGTCTTCTATCTCCTTAATCTTCAAAGCTGCATGATAAGCCTCATCTAAAGAACGTTCAGGAGTTTGTAATAACCATTGATTAACACCTTGCAAAATCCGATTAAGATTCATAGGAAACAATTACTTCCACAAGGAAAAAAGCTAGAGTACCAATCAGTCATCTTAACAAATACAATCGAGAAAAAACGATGTCAATCATACCAATTTGGATCGAAGGTGGGACTCGATCGGGAAAAACCACCGCTTTAGTCGGGGAATTTCGGCGCTGGGTTGTTTCTCAACGTCAATCCCAGGATTCATTGTATCTCGATCGATCGAAATCATCGCCCCTTTCCCAAACGGTCTTAGTTTTCGCTGCCAACGATGATAACAAACGGGAATTAGCCGATCAATTAGCCCTTGCTGTTAGGGGTAGCTATCCGATTCTCTGCAAAACCCCTTTAGGTTTTCTCACCGATGAAGTCATCCTGTTTTGGCCGTTAATTTTCGAGTCTTTAGGGCTAAAAGCGCAATTTCCCCGCCGATTACGCCCAGAAACGGAACAGGAACTCGCCACCCGTCTCTGGCAACCAGCGATCGCTGAATTCTTCCAGCTTACTAGCATAAATGAATATCGTTTTGTCCGTCAAGTTCTCGATTTGTTACAATTAGCCGGCGCTAGTGGTGTTCCCGCAGAAAAGATACCCGAAAGATTAGCCGACGGATTATCAGAAACAGATTTAAAACGAGTTTTAGCGATTAATGAGCAGGAAACACCAGAAAAAATGGGAGAATTAATCATTCAATGGCGTGATTGGTCTCTAGAACGTGGTTTATTAAGTTATGGTATCATCTACGAACTCTATTGGCGCTATTTATTTCCTGATAGTCGTTATCAGCAGCAACTATTAAAACGCTTCCGGGGAGTTTTTGCGGACGATGTGGACGATTATCCGGCTATTGCCAAGGATTTACTCAGTTTTTTCCTCGATCATGATTGTTTTAGCGTTTTTACCTACAATCCCCAGGGAAAAATTCGCTTAGGATTAACTGCCGATCCCGATTATCTACAAAAATTAGCGGCACGCTGTCAAATTATGCCATTATCTACCACCGACGGGTTAGCTGCTCAGTTTAGCGAGACGGTTCTCTCCTTAATCAGCGACGGTAACTATCTTGGCAATCTTCCCGATCAATTCATCTCCGTGCAAACCACCTCTCGCGCCGAATTGTTACGGAAGACAGCCACAGCTATTATTCAAGCAGTCAAGCAAGGAGCAGTAAAATCCGAAGAAATCGCCGTTATTGCCCCCGGTTTAGACGAAATCGCCCGTTATAGCCTGATGGAAATTTTAACCGGTGCCGGGATACCCGTTCAACCCCTCAACGAACAACGACCCCTGATCAGTTGTCCTCTGATTCGGGCCTTATTGACCCTTCTCGCCCTTGTTTACGCAAATTTGGGGCGTTTAGCCCCCCAAGAGGCCATAGCGGAAATGCTGGTGATTTTTAGCCGTTATTGCTGGGATGAAGAAGAGAATTTAATTCCCGATATCGATCCAATCCGCGCCGGATTAATTGCCGATCATTGTTATCAAGTGCATCCGGAAAATCCTCGTTTATTAGCGATCGAAACTTTTCCCCGTTGGGATCGCTTAGGACAAAAAGCTTGTACTGCCTACGAAAGAATTTGTCACTGGATCGAAGGGATGAAAAAACGGCAGCAGGAAGCGAAACTTTTCCCGATTTTTGTCTTAAATCAAGCGATCGAACAATTATTAAACGATGGGGAAAATTTGCCCTTCGATCACTTGGCAGCTTTACGAGAATTAATGGAAACTGCCCAACATTTTTGGGAGATCGATCGCCGTTTGCGTGAGAGTGAACCCTGTTTTCAAAGTCCCAGCGAAACTATTAGTCAGTTTATCCAACTTTTGCGCCGTGGCACAATTACTGCTAATCCCTATCCCGTGCGACAATTTATTAAATCTTCCTCAGCAGTCACCCTAGGCAATATCTTTCAATATCGTTCTTTTCGTTCTAGTCATCGTTGGCATTTTTGGCTAGATTGTTCCTCCCCACTCTGGGAACAAGGAGGTGCTGCTACTCTTTTTGCTGCGCCGATTTTTTGGCGAGAAAGTCCATATCAACGCTGGACAACAGAAGCAGAATTAGAGGAAAATCAGGCACGTTTACAGAGAGTTTTAAGGGATTTATTGGCAAGGGTAAGCGAAAAAGTTATCCTCTGTCACAGTGATTTAGGAGTATCGGGAAGCGATCAAACCGGACAACTTTTATCCTTAGTACAAGCGGCAAAAGAATATGATTATAGTATTACTTGAATTATCGGGATTGAAACTTTAGCAAGTATCTAGTGCCGATCCATAAGGAGTCATGCACACATTTCTTTACTTTTTTTGACAAAATCGCCTGTAGACAAGTGAGTAGAAGTATTCCACTTTATTGATTCTGTAGGACAGATTTTGAACGAATCTCTAATTTTGTTAAGCTAACTTAAACCAGCGATTTTAACCAACCGTACCAAGCATCTAAACCTTCTCCAGTGGTAGCGGAAACTTGAAAAACTTTCAGATTGGGATTAACTTGATAGGCGTAATCTAAACAGCGATCGAGGTTAAAATTAACGTAGGGCAGTAGGTCTATTTTTGTCAAGATCATGACTTGAGAAGCGTGGAACATATAGGGATATTTAATCGGTTTATCTTCTCCTTCGGTGACGGAAAGAATGACGACTTTGGCATTTTCTCCCAAATCAAATAAAGCAGGACAAACTAGATTACCGACATTTTCGATCATGACTAAAGAATTCATCGGTGGATCGAGTTCGATTAATCCTCTCTCTACCATTGATGCTTCTAAATGACAACCTGTTCCGGTATTAATTTGGATAACCTGACAACCGGTTTCACTAATTTTTTGGGCATCATTAGCTGTTGCTTGATCTCCCTCAATGACACTGATAGGAATAGCGGTTTTTAAATCGGCAATTGTGCGAGTTAAAAGGGTAGTTTTTCCCGAACCGGGGGAAGAAACTAGATTAAGGGCAACAGTTTTTCTCCCCTTCAACCAACCGCGATTTTGTGCCGCTAACAGATTATTTTTTGCCAGCAGATTTTGCTCAACTTGGAGAATGCTACCATGAATTTGAGCGTGAATTTCCGCAGGATGATGGGGATGCTCATGCTCGTGATCGTGATGGCTATGACTAATAACAGTACCATCGGCTAAAATATGTTCATGGGTTCCCGTTTGCGGATTAGTTACCATCACTTCCGAGTTATCAGAACAACCACAGGTTACACACATAAGGATTCTGTCTCCAACGATTTGAGATTTAATTCTTGACCCTGTAAAATGACTATATTGCGACTACTACATCGATCGCAGATTCCGTAGGGATATTCTAGTTCTAGCTCATTTCCGCAATCTTGGCACTGTCCTAAACCAGAAATTTCTAGAATCTCTAACATTGCCCCCTCTATATTAGTACCTTGACAACAGGTATCAAAACAAAAAGCGATCGATTCTGGCATAATTGCCGTTAGTTTACCAATCTCTAACACCACGCGCTTAACTTTCATTCCTCGCGAGTGTTCTAAAGCAAGTTCAATAATATTTTGGGTAATTCCTAGTTCGTGCATTTTCAGTTATCAGTTATCAGGGAACAGGAAACAGGGAGAAGGGAGCAGGGAAATTTCAACTAAAACCCCAAAACCCCAAAAACCCAACTATCTGTTTTTTTAGTTTTCACTTTTTCCTTTAAAACTGTCTCCTGTCTAATTAACATATTCTCGGTAATTGTTCACCGACTAACATATCGAGAATCCTTTTAGTGCCGAAAGCGGTTTTTAAGTAAACTAAATTGGGGGGAGAAGCGACGACTTCCCCGATACAAGCGGCATTTTTACCGTCAGGATGGGAACGCATCACTGCTAAAACGCGATTTTCCGCCTCCGGAGGCACGACAAGGACTAATTTGCCCTCATTTGCCAGATAAAGCGGTTCTAAGCCCAATAATTCGCACATTCCTCGCACTTCTTCCCGGATGGGGATCGCCGTTTCCTGTACCTGTATTCCCACCCCTGAACTTTGGGCGAATTCGTTTAAAACTGTGGCTAATCCGCCTCTAGTGGCATCCCGCATCGCTTTAACTTCCGGGCAAACTGCCAGAATTGCAGAAATTAAAGAATTCAGAGCTTGACAATCGCTTTCGATTGTGCATTGCAGGTCTAATTCGCCCCTGGCCATCAGAATGGCGGTGCCGTGATCCCCCAGAAAACCGTTAATCAAAATGCGATCGCCAACTTGTAAATTATTGGCACTGGAATTGATTCGGGCCGGAATTACTCCGACTCCAGAGGTATTAATAAATATTTGATCCCCTTGTCCCCTGGGAACGACTTTTGTATCCCCGGTGACGATTTTTACCGCTGCTTTGTCGGCGGCTATTTTCATGCTGGTAACGATGGTTTTTAGGGTGTCGATAGATAAACCTTCTTCGAGGATAAAACTACAACTGAGATAGAGAGGAATTGCCCCACCGACAGCCAAATCATTAACGGTTCCATTGACTGCTAAACTGCCAATATCACCCCCCGGAAAGAATAGGGGAGAAACCACATAGGAATCGGTGGTAAATGCCAAGCGATCGCCTATTTTAGCCAAATCTTTAATCTCAAATCGGGCTTGATCTTCAAGGGTTGCCAGTAAGTTATTATCAAAGTTATTAACGAATATCTCATTAATTAAATCCCGCATTGCTTTGCCACCACTGCCATGGGAGAGAGTGATATTTGTGTCGGTAATTTTGTTTTTTTTAAATTTTAAAGAAGCTGAAGGAGTGCTAGTCATAGGTGAGGTAGGAAGTTTTCGTTTTGGGTAGTCGGTGGTCGATACCAAATTAGGTTACACTTTATCCTGAGGAGAAATGCTGTCATAGCCTACTGCTAGATTATCTTAATGGGTTTCTGGTATTTCTCGCACTTTTTCTATAGTTAAGTCCAAAGCTTGAGCAATTTGTTCTACAGTTAAACCTAAAGCCAATAAACGCGGCACAGATTCCAGTTTACCTTCCAGTTTACCTTCCAGTTTACCTTCCAGTTTACCTTCCAGTTTACCTTCCAGTTTACCTTCCAGTTTACCTTCCAGTTTACCTTCTTCTCGAACGTCTTGAAAATAACGGGTTTGTTTCAGTTCATCTAAACTAAACATGGCTTCTATCTCCCGGCGACTTAGACGTGGTAATTTATAGATAAGGATCGTTTCTATTAATTGTAGGAGGTTTTGCGGTTGGGTAAATTCAGTTCGCACTCGTTCAATAAGTTGTTTGGCTGTTGCCACTGCTTGATTTTCTTTAGCAATAATTAATTTTATAGTGGCAATACCGAGGGAATCTTGATTAATATCATCTAGTTCATCTAAATATATTCGCGTCACTCTCCCAGATGTCAATAAGTCTTGGTAACGTACAACCTGATCTGATTCTACCCGACGATGGGGATAAATGACCACCCCGTGCCAATCATTGTTAAAAGCAGTTTTACTGAGATATAAGAAGATTTCAGCAAAGAAACGGCCATAAAAATTCTGATCATCTTGAAATTGCACCTCGCAGAAATAAATAGGAATGCTAGGATCGGTAATATTGGGCAAAAATACGCCATCAATACGAAAAGCTAGTTGCTTAATTTCGACGGAATCAAAGCGGTAATTCTCTGCTTCTCTGGGGGCAAGGTTGATTAATTCAAAGAAAATTGACGGATAAGATTGAAAAAGATCATAAAAAATACTGTCGGTTTTCATGGGGAACTTGTGGTGGTAAGCTCTGCAAAAAATTTTCGCTGTTTTATCCCAATTCCACTAACTTTATCTTACCATGTAGATAGAGAGTTTTCCTGCTAATCATTTTCATTATAGCAGTTATCTTTGCCAAACCAATGCTAAAAGCTAATACCTAAAATAACCGATAAATGATCGAGTCTGAACATCTCCCCCTGGTCAGGGCGCTATAGCTGACAATGAGTCGCTATAATAGAATTCGCCGATCGCTAACTTCTCCCTCGGTAAAATTTCTATGACTGGAAGACTGAACAAGCTACAACAAGATTTAAAGAACATAGAAACGGAAGTGGCAAATTTAGCCGAAAGAATGCGAGAAAAATACCGAATTTATCTTGATTTACTCGGTGAATCTCTCTATAAACAGGCGATCGGGGCAGTGTATTATATATGTACCCGTTACTATGGGGGGGAATTTCTGGCCCTCTCCCACAGCAATCGTCAGAAACTACAAGAGGAGATCAAAGCTCTAGGACAAGAGGCTAAAGCCAGTTTACAGCAATTGGGCGAGCAGAGCTTCGAGCGAGGGGCATTTTCAGGGGTAGGATTCTCTAAAAGTCCAGCAGAGACAGTTAACACCCCAGATTTCTTGAAACTTTTTCTAGACAAACGGGAAAATCTAGCCGCAACTGGAGAGATTAATAACCCCGATACTTTACTTTATTGTTGTCGAGTGCTGGAAAAAAACTGTATCGAGATTCTCAATCATCTCTCTAAACAAATTAATCAGCAACTACAAAAAGCTTATATTCTTCCCCCTTATCTACCCAGTCAAATTATCGATATGGCAATTCAAGCGGGAGAAGAAGGACAATCCCTAGGTGGAGGAAATAATATGTTAAACATTCTAGTGGAAGCTAAAAACCCTGAACCAGAGGAAGAAAAAGATGAAGATGAAGATGATGGGGATGATCATGATTTTTCAAGTAGCAAAGTCACTAAAGTAACGGCGATTCATCTACGAATGGCTGAACTTGAATTTGCTGATACGCGCTTAAGTGTCGAAAGAAATCAAATTCGCTCCCTTTGGGAACAATTAAATCGTCTAGGGGAACAATATCATCGTATTCGCAAAGAATATACTATCGCTCAAGCGGAAGCGGCGTGGCGCAGTAGTTGGTATGATTAATCAGTTATGATCAAACAGAGGTATTAGGGAAACATAATACCGGGAAATTTGGAGTCAAGAGGCAATTATGAAAGGGGAAATACCCGACTGGGTGAGATTACAAAAAGCCTTATCTGTAGAAGCGGAAAAAGGTTATCCCGATCTTCAGGGAAATCAGTACCGTTTTAGCGAGTTTTTGTGTCTTAGTTTCGGGGATAATCCTCCCGTGGGAATTTCCACCAGTGAGAGAAATCGCTGGCGAGAATTAGCCCAAAAATTTGCCCAATATTCCCAGTTTAATCCCAGACAAAGACAACAATTAGTCACCGAAACTCGCAATTTTTTGCAACAATTACGGCAAACTTTAGAAGCAACCCCCACCCCAAAAGAACCAGCTGCGGCGAAAATTATTAATACCACTCCCATCACGGCAAAGGCTATTTCTCCACGGCAAGTTACCCTCGAACAACCCTTGAAATATCTAGCGGAAGTGGGAGAGAGAAAAGCTGGTCTTTTAGAAAAATTAAACCTCCACAAAGTTGAAGATTTATTATATTATTATCCCCGGGATCATATTGATTACAGTCGTCAAGTCAATATCGCTAATTTAACCGAGGGGGAAACGGTAACTTTAGTGGGGAATGTCAAGCGCTGTAATTGTTTTACTAGCCCCAAAAATACCAAGTTAGCTATCTTTGAATTGCTCTTACAGGATCGTACTGGACAGATAAAATTAAACCGTTTTTATGCGGGAACTCGCTATACTAATCGTGCTTGGCAAGAAGGACAAAAAAAACTCTATCTGGTGGGTTCGGTGGTGGCGGTTAGTGGTTTAGTCAAAGCGGGAAAATATGGGTTAACTTTAGAAAATCCTGAATTTGAATTATTAGACAGTTCTGGGGCAAGTATTGAGTCCTTAAAAATCGGGCGTATTCTGCCGGTTTATCCCCTCACCGATGGAGTACCCGCCGACCTAGTTAGAAAGGCTGTAGTCGCCGCTTTTGGGGCAGTAGAGGCGATAAAAGATCCCTTGCCTTTCGGTCTAAGAAAACAATACGGATTAATCGATTTAAAAACAGCAATTACTAACATTCATTTCCCCAATAATGCCGAGATTCTCAGTCAAGCGCGACGGCGATTAGTCTTTGATGAATTCTTCTTTTTACAATTGGGTTTTCTGCGGCGGCGGCAACAGTATCGTCAGACACAGAAAAGTGCTGTTTTTAGTGCTAAGGGTCAACTAATTGATCGATTTAATCAGATAATTCCCTTTCAATTGACTAATGCTCAAAAACGAGTTATTGAGGAAATTTTAGAGGATTTAGATTCTAGCACCCCGATGAATCGTCTCGTGCAGGGGGATGTGGGTTCTGGCAAAACAATTGTCGGAGTTTATGCTATTTTAGCAGCCCTACAATCCGGTTATCAAGCGGCATTAATGGCTCCCACGGAAGTTTTAGCAGAACAACATTATCGTAAGTTAGTTAGCTGGTTTAATCTCTTACATTTACCCATAGAATTATTAACTGGTTCCACAAAAACCGCTAAACGGCGAGAAATTCACGCCCAATTAGAGACAGGAGAATTACCACTTTTAGTGGGAACTCATGCCCTAATTCAAGATGCAGTTAATTTCCGCAAGTTGGGGTTAGTTGTTATTGATGAACAGCATCGCTTTGGGGTACAACAAAGGGCAAGATTATTAAGCAAAGGAGAGTCTGCCCACGTTTTAACCATGACAGCAACACCGATTCCCCGTACTTTAGCTTTAACCCTGCATGGGGATTTGGATGTGAGTCAAATTGACGAATTACCCCCCGGCAGACAACCGATTCAAACCACCGCTTTAAATGGGAATCAAAGAAGGGCTGCCTATGATTTAATTCGCCGTGAAATTGCCCAAGGCAGACAAGCTTATGTGATTTTTCCCTTGATTGAAGAATCGGAAAAATTAGATGTTAGAGCTGCGGTGGAAGAATATCAAAATTTATCAGAAAAGATTTTTCCTAATTTTAATATCGGGTTACTCCATGGTCGCATGAGTTCCGCCGAAAAAGAGGAAATCTTAACAGCTTTTCGCGATAATATTCTGCAAATTATTGTCTCAACTACAGTTATCGAAGTGGGGGTTGATGTTCCCAATGCCACGGTGATGTTAATTGAAAATGCCGAACGTTTTGGCCTGTCACAATTGCATCAATTACGGGGGCGCGTGGGCAGAGGCTCCCATCAATCCTACTGTTTACTTTTAAGTGGCAGTAATAGTGCTAATTCCCGTCAAAGATTAACGGTTTTGGAACAATCCCAAGACGGCTTTTTTATCTCGGAAATGGATATGCGATTTCGCGGTCCGGGGGAAGTTTTAGGACAACGACAATCGGGTTTACCAGATTTTGCCCTCGCTAGTTTAGTCGAGGATCAAGAGGTGTTAGTTTTGGCAAGAGATGCCGCCGAAAAAATTATGTTAGATGATCCCCATTTAATCACTTTGCCCAATTTGAAACAAGCCTTAGAAGCTAAATATCAACGGATGTTGGGAGCGGATATTTTAACTTGATTTAGGGGAGATGTTCAGTAAACAGTAATCAGTAAACAGTGATCAGTAATACTAAATCCAGTTATTAAAAACTGATTATTTATTCTCCGTTTTGCATGAGTGCCTCTCTTGATATGTAGCCCATACTCAACGGATTTAGTATTACTTCCGATTTTATCACTCAATCCAAGCCTTTGGGGGGTTCTACCCCCCAAACCCCCCGTTGGGGGCGTGGCGCCGCCCCCAAACCCCCCGCGCATTAGTTTTTCGGTGGGATGCTTACAGACGGCTGCTGACACATCTGTAATAATTTAAGAGTCACTCCACTTGCATGAGTGCCTCTTCTGATATGTAGCCTATACTGAGTGGATTTAGTATAATCAGTAAACAGTAAACAGCGAAAAGACAGCAGCAAACTGACATTTGATGAGGCTCACTTAATACATACTGCTCACTCAAAACTCAAAACTCAAAACTCAAAACTCAAAACTTAAATCTGATAACTGATAACTGATAACTGATAACTGATAACTGATTCAATTAACCAAATTTAATCATTTCTCGTCCTGCCATCACGGGTAATTCCCCTTTTAAAATCGGAATCAATGTCTCGCGAATTCTGTCCGCATCGGGGGGACAACCCGGCATAAAAATATCGATGGGAATGACTTGATGGACGGGCAGCACTTGATCTAATAATTCGGGAACGATACCGGGTTCTTCTGGTAGTTGAGGGGTGTTATCTCCTAACTCTAAATAAGCTCTTTTTAGCACGGGATCGGCAGTTCCTAACATATTCCGCATAGCGGGAACGTTAGCAGTCACGGCGCAATCACCAAAAGAAACGACGGTTTTGGTATTTTGGCGGACTAGATGAATTAGTTCTAAATTGTCCTGATTAGCGATCGCTCCTTCCACTAAACAGACATCGACATTTTCGGGATAGGTTTTCAGATCGCAGCCGACGGGACTATACACCACGTCAACTTTTTCGGCTAATTCTAACAGCCATTCATCCAAATCGAGGAAGGACATATGGCATCCCGAACAACCGGCTAACCAGACAGTAGCGAAGCGAATTTTACTCATAATTTTAATTCCTTGTTTGTTAGGTTTTGGGAATAGTGATTACTAGCTAATAGAAAAGCGGCTGTTTGCCGAGGGGCGGGTTTTTGCCTGTCTCGACAAGTTCCTGATTATCTGCAATTAAAGAAAAAAGATCGATACCCTTCCATTCTTGCAAAAATTCACAGATCAGCTGGGGTGTCCAATTTTCACCTCTAAAAAACTTAAATTTTTTTGTGTGGACATTGAGAAAAAAATGCAAGATATTACATTGATCCTGCGCCCCGAAAATAGTCCCCTTGACTGTCCAATTATCCACACTACTGGCGTAATCCTCGATCGCCCGATCTGCCGCCGCCACACGCTCTCGGTATTGATCACAGAATTGACGAAGCATCCGGGGAAATCGCCCAACTTCGGCGAAAAGTTCGATCGCGGACCAAGCTAAATTGGTTGGTTGAGATTGATAATCCACCAGCGATAGACAGCGCTCCAAGGCTTGGAGAAAGATCTGTTCAAGATTTGTATCATTCATAACATTATTGATTCCCTTGACGCAGTAGGGTTGACCAACCATATTGAGCTTGAGCGATTTCGTGAGCAGAAGGCTGATTCATACCCTGATTAATCACTAAATCCGATTCTAAGATTTCGTGTTGTAAAAAGACACGATCGATCTCCGTTCCCTGTCCTCGCGCCATCCTCAACCATGCCTTTGCCATATCAATACTAGGCCAAAATTCATACTGACTGACACCGCCACCGAAAGCGTAGTCCTTTGCTCGTTGAGTTTCCCGAGCAGAAATACCGCAGTAATCGGAAATCAAGCGAATATCTTCATTCATCCCCATAATCTCGTCATACAGAGCCATTTCCGCCCGCAGATACTTGGCATAAATACCTAGATGTCCCCAACGAGCGTTTTGAGAATCTACCATTTTTCGCTAACGCGTCCATTGGTGTTGAGTCCTAGCGTTAACTAAAAATTCCAACTTCGAGCGATCTTCCTCTTTTTCAGAAACGGCGGAACCCTTACGGAATATTGCCCCGGTTGGACAAGCGGCAACACATTTGCCGCAGGAAGTACAGGCAGAAACACTGCCCCAAGGCTGATCCATTCCCGCAATAATTTTATCTTTTTCGCCGCGATAAGCCAGATCCCAAACGTGCGCCCCTTCAATTTCATCGCAGACTCGCACACAACGGGTACAGAGAACACAACGATTATGATCGATACCGAAAAGAGGATGGGAAATATCCACTTCTCGCTTGGGAAAACGGTAGGGAAAACGACTATGATCCATACCCACTTCGATGGCTAAATCTTGTAATTCACAGTTACCATTAGCCACACAAACTGCACAAACGTGATTACCTTCAGCGAATAATAATTCCACCGTCATGCGGCGATATTCTTTCAGTTTTGGGGTATCGGTATGAACCACCATTCCTTCCGCCACTTCCGTTACACAGGCGGGTAATAATTTATTAATACCTTCAATTTCTACCAAACATAAGCGACAGGCGGCCACTTCGGAAACCCCATCGAGATGACAGAGGGCGGGAATTTTTATTCCTACCTGACTAGCTGCCGCCAGAACTCGCGAACCTGCTTCGATCGCTACATCTTTGCCATCAATGCTTAAAGTGATTACGGACATAAAAATTATTCTCCTTGAGGATAATATCCCTCTCCTTCCATAGGCCACGGTTTGCCACCAAAGGTGGGATTTTTACAGAAAGTTTTAACCTAGACAATCGGCTAAGTCTTTTGCGGGGGTGGTAATCGGCTGCAGGTGATAGGTATCGGCGAGGAATTTCAGGACGTTAGGGGAGATAAATGCCGGTAAAGTTGGTCCCAGACGGATATTTTGCATACCTAGATGCAGCAGGGTGAGCAGTACAGCGATCGCTTTTTGTTCGTACCAAGAGATAATTAGGGATAGGGGTATCTCGTTGACGCTAACGTTAAAAGCGTTGGCTAATCCTAGGGCGATTTTGATGGCACTATAGGCATCGTTACATTGTCCCAAATCCATTAGCCGCGGTAATCCTTCGATGCTACCTAATTGTTTGTCGAAAAAGCGGAATTTTCCGCAGGCAAGGGTTAAAACGATACAATCTTCGGGAACTTGTTCCACAAATTCGGTGTAGTAATTGCGATCGGGTTTTGCCCCATCGCAGCCACCAACTAGGAAGAAGTGACGGATTTTACCCTGTTTAAGGGCATCAACCACCGTATCAGCGACACTGAGGACGGTATTGTGGGCAAATCCCACCATTACCTGCCGAGGTTCGCTTATTTCAGTAAATCCGGGCAATGACAGTGCTTTAGCAATCACGGGACTAAAATCGATCGCACCGTCAACTGTTTCTAAGCGGTTAATATGGGCATAACCCACAGGTCCGAGGGTAAAGAGTTTACTTTCATAGTTTTCGTGGGGGGGCATGAGACAATTAGTAGTTAAAACTATTGCCCCCGGAAACTTAGCAAATTCTTTAGTTTGATTTTGCCAAGCGGTTCCATAATGACCGTAGAGATGGGGATATTTTTCTTTTAGTTTTGGATAACCGTGAGCGGGTAATAATTCTCCGTGGGTATAGACTGTTATGCCAGTATTGGCAGTTTGTGCCAGTAAAGCTGCCAATTGTTTAATATCATGGCCGGAGACTAAAATGGCTTTACCTAAACGCGGATTTAAGGGAACATTTGTCGGTATCGGATGACCGTAGGTTTCGGTATGACCTTGATCTAATAATTCCATGGCCCGCAGGTTTGCTGCCCCGACTTTTAGACAGATTGCCACCCAATCATTCAGGTTTAAATCCCCCCGATCAATTGCCGCTAAAGTCTCTTGGATAACCTGATAAACTGAGTCATCCTCTTGACCTAATTCCTGAGCGTGGAAAGTATAGGAAGCAAGACCTTTAACTCCGTAGATAGCGGTTAACTTTAGGGAAAAAATATCGATGTCCTGCACTTTTTCAATTAGTTCTAAGGATACTTCTTGACCTTGGCTAACTAGGCTCTCATTAAAATTAGGCTGATAGTTGGCAAGTGCAGACCAGTCCAGCGATCCCAATTGTGCTTTTAAATTTTCCCGAATCTCTAAACAACGCTGAATATAATCGGTAAAACGTCGTTGATCGAAGTTCACATTGGTCATGGTGGCGAAAAGCGACTCACAGGTAAAAATATCGGCTTCGCGAGTAGATATCGCCGCTTCTTTTGCTTTTAAAACTACCGATGCTAATCCCCGCAGACAATAAACTAATAAGTCTTGAACAGCGTTGACTTCGGGACTTTTTCCACAGGCTCCCCACTGATGGCAACCATTACCACTAGCGGTTTGTTCGCATTGTTCACAAAACATAAGTTTTCTCTCTTTTTTTCAGTAGATTGACAGATTGTTGCGATTTGTTCTACTAAGTTCAATCCCGCTTTTTTGAAAGTTATTTATTAGCCTTCACCCGGCAAGAATTATGGATTTTACGACTGGAAAGCTTGTCTTGACAGCCTCTCCTCTCTGAACTATGTTTTTATTCTCTCACTCTTTTTACCAGTTGGGTTCTGATTTTATATTTCCTCAAGAATTACCGATTAAACAATTATTTAGTTGTCTTATTAAATTAAGTATTTTTTGTGATTTTTATGATATAATGAGCAAAATTTTCGATTTTTAGGCGGTCAATTATACTAAATCCCTTGAGTATAGGCTACATATCAAGAGAGGCACTCATGCAAGAGGCAAAGGGGAGAATAAATAATCAGTTTTTGATAACCAGATTTAGTATAATTTCTGATATGTCAAATCAAGAAACTAAACCAGCATCTATTTCTCTGAATGCTAGGAAGCAATCTGTTGATTTTCCTCAAAACCCTGAACAGCCACTTCTAGTTGAAGAATTGGAATGGTCAGAAACCGAGGTCAAAGAATCTTATTATCACCTCCAACACCTTGAAAATGATTGGAATGCACCTAAAATAAATATTTATTACAAGCTTTAATCGAGGTGATTTAAAACTTTGCTTCTAGTCCAGCTTGTTTGCAAATGACATTGGCTGTTACTTTATCAATAGTACGGTGTCTTTTAATGGGAATAGTTTTTTCTCCATTGGTATAGATAGAGTGATTCCCGCCTTCCCTGAGAAGATAAAAACCATTTTCTTCAAAATATTTAATGCAAGGTTTTTGAAAGTCCCAATCCTATTTTCTTGCACTAACATCGGACTTTAACAGGTCAAAAGCTTTATTTTAAAAGGGTTTTACCATTATTCAGCAAGCCCTAAATACTTAGATAAATTGATTCTAACAAGCATTCTTCTAGAGGAATCGGTTGGTTTTGTTGTTGATAGGCTAAAATCATTTCAAAGAGAGCATCTTTGAGCATTTCTCGACATTCTTCTAAGGTTGCTCCTTCGGTAATCACTTCTGGCCATTCTATCAGTTGTCCCATGTAACCAGAGGGAATTTTTGTATATTTAGCAGTATATTGATTGAGCATAGTTATCTCTTTTTTTATCTACTTAACTTAGCAATGATTGAAACCGCTCATCTCCCCGAATCTGCTCAAAATCTTGATCCGTTTTCGCCATATCCTGATATTCGGTATGGAGGTTGTCAGTCAGGAATTATTGCATCAATCATTTCTCTCCGATTCTTGCGATAAATATAGAAATCGCTATCTAAAGTTAACACAGAACTGCTTTCAATTAATTCAGTCATCCTCACCAAACAAGCATCAGCAAAAGACATGGGAACGGATTGATAACGCTGTCTTAACTCTCGGATGACTTTGACTTCATCATTTAGGCTAAAATCTATTTTAATTGTTCCCCGTTCAATTAAAGACATTATTGCATCTTCACTCCCATAAACATCTTGTAAAATAAAACAGGATTCAGTGATAACTGCCTCACAAGTTAATAAAGGTTTGGCAACTTTTTCCCATTGCTGAATTGCCCAATTGTGATAATTATCACTCCGGTCGAGAACGGCGACTAAGACCCCCGTATCTAGAATTACTCTTTTAAGCATATTAGACTAGATGCTTTTTTTTAAATTCCCTCTTTTTTAGGGATAAATCTCCTTTACCACTGTCTAAACACCCCACTAAGTCTCCGGCTGATTCTAAAGCAGAAATTTCTCTTTCTTCCTCATGAATTGCTGTCTTATCTGCTTTAAGTTGCAAAAATTCAATAAACTCTATTACTTGTTGTTGTTGTTGTGGGTTGAGGGTTTGCAGTTTTTCTAAAATGGTTTGTTGGTGGGTGGTTGCCAGTGTCATAGCAATTGTTCTCCTGATAGGATAGAAAGTTGTGACTTAAGAGTTATTATACCCTAATTCTGATGATAGGATTGCTTTCGACATAGATAGTTATCTCTTTTTGGGTTTTCTTAACTTAGCAATGATTGAAACCGCTCATCTCCCCGAATCTGCTCAAAATCTTGATCCGTTTTCGCCATATCCTGATATTCGACATCAAGATTGATGGCGCGTTGTAAGTTTCCTAAGATTTAATAATGTTCTGGCAATATATTTTAGCTGTTGCTACTGAGATAACAGATTGACAACTAATCAAAAAGTTCATACCTAATAAACCATCTACCCGCAAAACTGCTGGAATATTGTAGGCCATAACTTCAAAATTTTTGAGAAGTTGTCCTATACAATTAAACCAAGCAATTTGAATTATAGGTATCGGAGGGGTAGTTCCTTTGCCAGTTACTATTGTTTGCTTGCTTTGAGGATTATTTAGATTGTAACCTAAATCTTCTAAGATTTTGACAGGCAATATTGTCATACTAGAGCCTGTATCAACCAATAAAGTAACTCGATAAAAATCTCCCTTATTTATTCCGCCAATCATGGCATTAATTTTAAACAAATTTTGACCATGACGCAGCAATGAATGAGGTTTATTATAAGTCATATAACCACCACTATATTATCAGGAATAATGCCAGTGTATTCAATAGCTACTGGTTGTCCTTGTCGTAAAGAAAGTTGATTATAAACTTCATCTCTGTTGGCTGAATGGGTTAAAACTTGTCCTTGAATAACATTAAGTTCCTCATCTAGTTCAGGATTGAGGATTAGTACCCATTGCTCCGGATAAAACTGACAGATTTCTTGTCTGCTTAGAAGATTTGGACTTTCTGTTTGAGATAGGGTAGTAGCTTTCATAATTGTTAATTATTTAAAGTTAAATTGTCTTACTTAATTATACTATAAACAGAGTTATTCGTCAATATTAACCAACAATCTCTGAAACCGCTCATCTCCCCGAATCTGCTCAAAATCTTGATCCGTTTTCGCCATATCCTGATATTTGACATCAAGATTGATGGCGCGTTGTAAGTTTTCGATAGCTAATTCTACATTGTTTTGTAAGCCATAACAAACAGCTTTATTGTAGTAAGCATTAGCATCATTTGAATTAATTTTAATAGCACGATCAAAAGATTCTAGTGCATCTTTATATCGTCCCATACAAGTTAAAGCATATCCTCGATTATCCCAAGCTTCATGGTAATCGTGTTTAATTTCTAAAGCTTGATCGTAGGATGCGATCGCTTCTTCATACCTTCCTAAGTTACCTAACGCAATCCCTCGGTTGTACCAAGCTTCATGCAAATCGGGTTTAATTTCTAAAGCTTGATCGTAGGATGCGATCGCTTCTTCATACCTTCCTAAGTTAACTAACGCATTCCCTCGGTTGTACCAAGCTTGATGGTCATCGGGTTTAATTTCTAAAGCTTGATCGTAGGATGCGATCGCTTCTTCATACCTTCCTAAATTACCCAACGCAACCCCTCGGTTGTTCCAAGCTTCATGCTTATCGGGTTTAAATTCTAAAGCTCGATCGTAGGATGCGATCGCTTCTTCATACCTTCCTAAGTCATCTAACGCACTCCCTCGGTTGTACCAAGCTTCATGGTCATCGGGTTTAATTTCTAAAGCTTGATCGTAGGATGCGATCGCTTCTTCATACCTTCCTAAATTACCTAACGCAATCCCTCGGTTGTACCAAGCTTCATGGTAATCGGGTTTAATTTCTAAAGCTTGATCGTAGGATGCGATCGCTTGTTCATACCTTCCTAAGTTACCTAACGCAACCCCTCGGTTTGTCCAAGCTTCATGCTTATCGGGTTTAATTTCTAAAGCTTGATCAAAGGATGCGATCGCTTGTTTGTATTCTTTTCCCATTGCATGAATTAAACCTTTTTCATGCCACAATTGAGATGCTCGAACAGGATCGAGAGATGGGGAATCGCTTAAATAGGCCTTAATTTCGGCTAACTTTTCCTGTCGTTGTTGGGGAGTGAATTGCTGATAGGTATCGAGATCGCTGTCTAAATAAACCAGTCTTCTAATTTCTCTTTCCAATATGTCCTTATCGGTCGGAAATTCATAAACTCCCGAATACCAATCAAAAAAATCCGACGCACGACGAATAAAATACCGCAAGGCAAATTCCGGCAATAAGAATACTAAAGTAAAGGGAAATTGCCGCTCAAATCGCTCACGGGATAGGTTTAAATAGCCTAAAATCTTAGGAACTCCGGCCCAGGTTCCCCCATAAACCGGACTTTGACTCGACAAGAAATAGCCTTCACTTTCCGCTTCTTCGTAGCGCAGTAGTGCATTTTCTAAACCGCGCACAAAAAGAATGTTTAGATTGGTATAATTTGGTAGATCGACAATTTTCTCATACAAATTATCGGTTTCTGAATCAAGTTGCAGGACTTGAATATTTTTATTAGGTAAATCTTGACTGACTCTCCGAATAATCTCATCAGCTTGCACGGGAGAACAGCGAACAAAGAGTAAATTAAAGCCATTTTTTCGTCTGAGCGATCGCAGTAATGTTTGATAGGATTCTGCTGCTGTTAGGGGTTGCTCTTCTAGCAATCCTTCAAAATCCGATTCCTGAGAGTTAGTTAAGGGTTTTACTTTTTGGTTTGTCATTATTATATATAGCTGTATTCAGATTTATGAGGTACACTAATTTTCTTACCTGTTCCCTGTTTCCCGCTCCCCATTCATCATTCATAATTCATAATTTATCATTCATAATTCATCATTAAACTCCTTAATTTTGGTAATTAAAGGATGCACATCATACCAACTTTTTAACTCTGCATCTGCATCAAAATAAGCATATTGTAAAATACAACGATTGAATAATAATTTACGATGAGCTTCATCATTTTGAATTTCGTTGGTACGATATACCTTAGCCAGAATTTTCCACTGCTCGTGTTCTACTGTTCTCTGATAGACATCTCTAGCTTGAGTTATTGCTCTTTGAGCAGCTTTTGCGGTAATAGGTAAAGCATCCACATGATCTAAAGCGGTTTGCATTAATAAAATTAAGTTTCGTACATGACCTCCAGTCATTAAACATAATCGCTCCAGAACTTCTTGACTTTCAAAAATATCTGTTTCTAGCTTTTTCGTTGGTAAAAATTGCTGGGTTCTTTTCTCAATAATAGCCTTAATTTTTGCTATACCATCAGGATTAATAGTACGATCAAGATTACGGATCATAATCATCGGTAAAACCATCGGGTCATTATCATAAATATCGCGGAGATCATTGGCCCGATTAGAATAGGCCATTGAAATAGGTATAGTATAAATCAAATGACAATTTAACCCCTTTAATTGATCGGCTCGATCTAAAAAAATCTCATCATGATTAGTTTTATGATCTCGCCGATTTATTGGTACAATGCGATCTAAGTTATCAACAATTACCACTAATTTTTTTGAATCATCTAAGACAGTTTTGCTATTATCAATAAACTCATTTAGTGCTGTTAACAGCGTAACAGTATGAGGATTAATTTTATTTCTTATTTCTTGTCTTTGACTGGGAATTGCCCGAATCGCCGCAGACAATTTACCAAAATATTTAATTAAATCCCCTGTTTCTAGTTTAACATCTTCAACTTTAATCTCTGTTAAAGCTAAATCAATTAAATCCTGCCAACGGGATTTTATCCAGTTTTTTAAGGGTGTTGAATTAGCCTGTTTTAGTTGTTCTAATAAATGGCGCGTACAGGCAATGAGAATATCTGTATATTGAGCATCTTCTGGATCGATATCATCTTCATCTGCTGCAAAATAAACAACAAAACAATTTTTTTGCTCTAGATATTTTTTCAGGCGCAATAATTCCGTGGATTTCCCCCCTCCTCGATGTCCTGTGTAGAGTTGATGGGTGTACTCTGTTGGCAGCGCACGAATAATTTTTCTTCCCAAATCTAGACAAACATCGGCATCCGCTCTCACTGCTTTTAGATCTACATAAAAGGGACTACCAGCAGGTAAAGGAACTGGTTTAAAGGCATGAGCAAGATTAGCGATTAATTTTTCAGACATAGGCGACGATAGCTTGATTGATGTCATTATTATAACAATACTTATTTACAAGATGTTATACCAAATCCGCTTTTAATATTACGACTAACTCCCGATCGAACTTCAAAAACCCAGTTAGGGATTTTTCTCCCACTTCCCACTCCCGATTAAAATTGAATTTCACTCATATCTAGGGATAAAAAGCGATCGAGTCCTAAATACATCCAATAAATAGAGTTTGGGGATTCCTGAATAGTTTTTTGAAATCCCAAGGCTGCGGCTAATTTCTCATAATCGGGATGGATAATCAAGGTATGTAAATCGCAGAGATTAGGAAAATCTAAGGTCATTCTCTGGAGAGTTTTTTGGGCATCTTGCAGGAAGATTAAACGATATTTCTCTAAATAATTAGCATCAATCATCCAACTGCGAATAAATACCGAAAGACAATTTTCATCTCCCACGGATGCCATTTTAAAAGGATCCTGTTCGTTGATCGCACTTAGATGTAAACTCTTGTTAGGAGAGGTAAAAAAATTCGCTTCCGACTCGTTTGCAGTGGGATAGAGGAGATAAAAACCGACGGGATTAAGATTATCTACCCGACGCAAAACTCGCATACCTGTAGTGTAATCTTTTGCCCAACCCCGCAACAGACGAGAAATGCGATGGGGAATTGCCTCAGCATTGCGATTCATCCAGTTATAATTGCCTGTCAGCAAGTTAGCTACAGGAATCGCATCACAACGGGGATTAAATTGATCTAATTGCAATTCTACAGATGATTCTGAGCTATCAGGCTCTAAAATCCCCGCAATTGGTTTGATTTTAACTCTGGTTGTGTTGCCGTCAAAAATTTTTTCGATTAAACCAAGGGCTGCTAATTTATCTAACATCATCCCAGCAGAGCGATCGCTGCCCTGGTCCTGATCCTGATAAAATAAATCCGATGCTTGTCGATGGGTACAGATAATGGCAGTGGTGGGAAAAATTAACTGGAATAAAGGGGGTTTTACCTGTCCCTCGTTGGCGATCGCATAAATCCAGAGACGCAGAAAACAAGTGGCACGCACCCGGGTTAATCCTACTTTCCCCACCAAGCGATCGATCATCTGTTCTTGTTTTTCCCAAGAATACCAAATTTTCAGATGTTTAATCTCCATCTTTTTGGTCCTAGATTCTAACAACGATTATACTTCATACTTCACCCCACTTCACCCTAATTCCCCCCAGTTCTCAACCCTCCCCCGACTAGATAGCGCTCATTGTTGTTGCATCCTTAGAACAGACAGAATGGGTGCAGAAACGTTTAGGAGACGATTATGAACGATAAAAAATACGGTACTGCTCCCAGTCATACTCAAGCGTGGATTTTTCAAACTTGGTTATCTTTTATTGTCTCTATTTCTGCCACTTCTTTAGGGGTTGTTTATCTGCCAGTAGATCCGTGGATTAAAGGTTATTTAGGCATGGGTTTACTATTTACCGTCGGTTCCACCATTAATTTATCAAAAACTGTCCGCGATGTCGAAGAATCTAAACGCTTAATTAATCGCATTGATGAAGTAAAGTTAGAACGGATATTGACTCAGTACGATCCTTATAAGGATTAGGTTTTCCCAGTTATTGGTTATCAGTTTTTTCGATTATTCTCACCCTTTTTTATGACTTAGGAGAGTTTATATGCTATTCACAACTAATCTAATCAGTGTGACCAAAGGAATAATTTCTGTTTTACAAAATCCCGGTAATACGCTGTCTGTATATGACATTGAAGATTGCTTAAAAGAGAGTTGTTTACAGCGATTATCTTTGCAATATGTTAAAAGCGATCGAGCTACCGCCCAAATAATTGCCCAAAGATATCTAGCCGCTAGTCCCTGTTTAGAAACCTTGCTAAAACTTCCAGAAGATTCCCTAGGTTATCATTATGCTACTCACCTAATTAGTCTCAATTTTGATCCTAATTTTTATCGGTCTATTCAGGTCAATTCCGATACAGATTATCTGCTGCTTCGCCTACGGCAAACTCACGATATCTGGCATATAGTAACGGGTTTTGGTGTAGATGTGATGGGAGAATTGCAACTGAAAGCTTTTGAATTAAGTCAAACTCGTCGCCCTCTAGCTATTGTCCTACTTTTAGGGGGATTATTCGGAGCTTTATTTTCTTCGCCACTTTCCTTAGCCTCTCTCTGGGAAGAGATTGTCATCGCCTATAATTTGGGCAAAAATACTCGACCTTTTTTGGCGCAAAAATGGGAACTAGCTTGGGAGAAATCCCTGCTAGTTTGGCGGCAAGAATTGGCGATTGTCCACTCGAACCTAGAAAATTAATTTTGCCCGACTACTTAGAATAATCGACTAACCCGAATAAATCCCGATTAATCGGACAAAATAGGGCAATTTGCCGATTCAGGGGGTCAGAGGACAGAAAAATTGTCAGACAATCGGGAAAAAGTGACAGGGGAAAAATTTTTCCGAACTGGAGTAGCCAAAAAGTCCCAGTCTGGGTAAAATTGATTATCGATCGATTGTGTGAGGAGTTCGATCCCCATGACCAATAAACACACAGCAAGGCTGCTGGGTAGTTACCTGCAGCGCCTGCCTGCCCATAGCTGGCTCGTCCTAGTTTTTTGGGCTTTGATTATCGCCCCAGTCCAGGCTGCTGTCGAATTACGCATTGCCATCAGTAAAGGTGTTAGTGCCGTCTCCGTGGGCAGTTCCACCGATGCTGTGGTGAAAGATGGGGCCGGCAGAGTCTTAGGAGAATTGACCGCCATGAATGCCCTCAATGCTAATCCCAGAGGAAAAGCGGTGGGTTTGGCCGATTGGCAGGCCAGTCAATTGATCATCGAACCAGGGAATGATGGTTACGTCTGGATTAATGATCGCTGGTATCGAGGACGTACAAGGCTCATTCGGCAAGGTTCTGGGGTGACAGCCCTAAATTTAGTCGATTTAGAGGAATATCTCTATAGTGTCGTCGGTGCGGAAGCGATTCCCTCCTGGCCGCAAGAGGCCTTAAAAGCCCAATCCGTGGCGGCGCGCACCTATGCTCTCTACCAAATGAATACTTCCGGCAATCGCATCTACGATCTCGGTACTACCACCCGCACCCAAGTTTATAAGGGTCTAGAAAGCGAGTTTACTAGCACCCAGGAGGCGGTTAATGCCACCGCCGGACAAATTATGAGCTTCAACGGCAAACCGATTCTAGCGGTGTTTCACTCCTCCTCCGGAGGCCATACGGAAAATGTCGAGGATGTTTGGAATTCTCCCTTACCCTACCTGCGCGGTGTCGTCGATTACGATCAGGTCGCACCAGTATTTCAATGGTCAAAAAACTTTAGTGCCAGGGAATTAGGCCGTTTAATCGGTGGTGTTGGTCGCGTGCGATCGCTATCTCCCGAAAGGACCACTCCCCACGGACGAGTGATTAGAATGCGCGTAGTGGGCGATCAAGGCTCTAAATTAATCTCTGATACCCAATTACGGCAAATACTGGAGCTGCGTAGTACCCTATTCACGATTTCAGCTAATAACGGTACTTTTGCCATTAATGGTCGCGGTTTCGGTCATGGGATCGGTTTAAGTCAATGGGGTGCTTTTTCCCTCGCTGACCAAGGGGTGACTTATGACCGCATTCTCAGCCATTATTATCAAAATGCTCGTTTAACTGAAATGCCCAATTAAAAAGGCTGTCAGCCATTTCCAGTAAACAGTAAACAGTAAACTGATAACTGATAACTGATAACTGATAACTGATTATGAGATAATGTCTAATCTCACTTGTAATTTTTGACTTGCATGACCATCGTGACCGAAGCCTTAACCGAGTTGGAACCAGTCATAAAAACTACCTTTACCGTCGAGGAAATTCGCCAACTACTGCCCCATCGTTATCCCTTTGCCCTAGTCGATCGTATTATTGACTATGTACCCGGTCAAAAGGCCGTTGGCCTAAAAAATGTCACGATCAACGAGCCTTTTTTTCCCGGTCATATTCCCAATCGTCCCTTGATGCCGGGGGTGTTAATTGTTGAATCCATGGCCCAAGTGGGGGGAGTGATTTTGACCCAATTACCCGGGATGAAAGGAAAATTTTTTGCCTTCGCTGGCATTGATAAAACCCGTTTTCGTCGTCCTGTGGTGCCAGGGGATCAATTAATCATGACGGTGGAATTATTATCCTTCAAGATGAATAAAATTGCTAAAATGCAAGGGGAAGCAAGAGTCGATGGGCAATTGGCCGCTCAGGGCGAAATGATGTTTTCCATCTTTGATTGACCTATGAATTTTGATCGAGATCGTCTCCGACAAGAACTAAATTTATTTGCTATTCTAGGGGCTTTTATCACCAATATTTTCGCTAATATTTTCCCTCTCAACGGCGAAAATATCGGGGCTATCTCGAATACAGTTTTTCAAGATGTCTTAATTATTCCCGCTAATTATGCTTTTGCTATCTGGGGATTAATCTATCTGGGTTTAATTAGTCTGGGAATTTACCAAGCTTTGGCTTTCAATAAAACTGAACCGCGTTTGCGTCGGTTAGGCTACGAATTAGCCATCGCTAGTGCTTGTCAGATTCTCTGGGTAATTCTCTTTCAATCCCGTTTTTTTATCCTGTCTTTACTGGCAATGCTAGGCATTTTAATTCCTCTCATCCGGCTTTATCTCCGCTTAGAAATTAATCGCTTTATTGTCAATCGTAAACAGGGTTTATTAGTTAATGCTCCTATTAGTATCTATTTCGCTTGGATTACCGTAGCCACGATTGTCAACGTCGCTTCGGTGCTAGATTGGACCAACTGGAACGGTTGGGGAATTGCTCCTAGTATCTGGACGATGATAATCATGGTTATCGGGGCAATAATCGCGATTTTAGTCGGTTTAAACCGAAAAGATCGGGCTTTTATCGGGGTGTTTATCTGGGCTTTCTTGGCGATCGCTGTTAAACAGGTCTCTCTGCCTCTAATTGCGATAACGGCGATTATATTAGCGATTATCCTAACTTTTCTGGTTTTTAGTCGCAGTTTTCGTCCTCTGAGTCGTTAAGATGCGGGATCACAGCGAATTTCGACGATAAAGCCATCGGGATCGTAGAAGTAAACCCCCCTCCCAGTCGGACGGGTCACGGGTCCACTAGCAATAGTAATTCCCTGACTTTGTAGCACTTCTAGGGCAAAATCGAAGCATTCGGGAGCAATATCGAAGGCTAAATGGTTGGCACGGGTAAAAGCGATTTCGGCATTGTCGTCGGGGGGGTTTAAATCTGGTTCCCAAAATAGGTCAATTACTGTACCATCGGGGGTGATAAAATTGGCCACTTTTCCCTGGGCAACTAATTCTTTTAAGGTACTGGGAATTTTTTCCCCCACTAATTCCTCTAAGCCTAAAATTTCCCCATAAAAATGACGAGAAGCCTCCATATCTTTGACGTTGAAAGCGATATGATGGACTTTTCGCAGTTGACCAATTTTGAGTTTTTTCGTGGTGACAGAAGGACTAATAGTCATCTTAGTTATCATTTATCAGTAAAGGGTTGGGGGATTTTTCAGTGAACAGTAATCAGTAATCAGTCGACTTAAGAGTTAATTTTTTGCAATAATTGCCGAATGGATTCCGCATCTTGAGCGTTGGGTAGGAGAGCGAGATAGAAGCCTAAATCCTGTTGCGCTCGGCTAAATTGTCCAATTTGATAGTAAACTAAACCTCGATCGCGCAGCTCTAGGGGATGATTAGGAATGAGCAAAAGTAGCAGCTCTATTGTCCGAATTGTCTGAGACCATTGTTGACGATTCAGGTAAATATATTTTAAATTAGTCAACAAACGTAATAAAATTTGCTGATTGGTAGCAATATTGAGAAAATGTTCTTCTAATTTAACTGGCTGTTGATAAACTTGACTTAATCTTTCTTGACAGTCCTGTTTAAATAAGATTTCACCACCGTGAAAGGGATCGACAAAAATTTCCACTTCCTCGAAATCGGGACGGATAATAAAATGACCCGGCATACCAATTCCTACCATGGGAAAATCGATCTGTTTGGCAATCTCTAAATAGATGATCGAGAGAGTGAGCGGAATACCCGTGCGGCGATCAATTACGTCATTTAAGTAGCTATTGCGGGGGTCATAGTATTCTTGAGTATTACCAGTAAATTGTAAATCTTCAAACAAATATTGATTGATAATCTTGACTATTTTTAAAGGATATAATCTATCGGGTAAACGTTTTTTTACCTCCTCAGCCATTAAATTTATTCTATTTAAATAGTGATCAATATTGAGGCGCGGATATTCAAAATTGGCTATTTGTAGGGCTGCCCGAGCTAGATTTATCTCAGGGTCAGGATGTTGAATTGTTTCGATGAAGGCTTGGTATAAGAGTTCAAGGGTCATTAGCAAAGAGTATTAATCAGATTATCAACTATTTTAACCGATCCTTCCGATTTTATCGCTTCTCTTTTCCGATCACCATTAAATATTCAGCGATTTAGATGAGCTTTGCTGGGAATAGTAGCGAGAAATCTTGTCAATGTCTAGATTAACCACGGCTTTTTCTAAAGGGATCGTGCGACAATTTTTATTTTGAGACTGCACTTGATAAACTAATTGATTTGTCCAATCTAAAGCAGTTAACCAACCACTTTGAGGATGATAAACCCCAGTTTCAATGTCTAGCCAACCGCTGCCGCGAGCTAGTTGTCCCGATTTGACATCGGGAAAGGTAAAGGTTAAAGTATGACCTGTGATAATTAGTTTATCCTTGAAATAGGGTTGGGTCATGGTATGAAATTCATTTCTAATCCAACAAAACTGCTCGTTTGTTTGCTGTTCAAGGGGATATTCTGGGTGTACTCCCGCGTGAACTAACCAAATATCTCCTAGGTCTAAATAAGCGGGTAGGGATTGGAACCAATTGATATGCTCGGCGGGTATATTGTTATTATAACTTAGTAGTGTCGCCGCCCCACCACTCTCGATCCAGCCGTTGAACCATCTTTCAGGAACTTCTTTTCCCGTCAGAGCTTTTAAGAGCATATATTCATGATTTCCTAGGAGACATTGGTAGTTATTTTTGATGACAAAATTCACCACTTCCAAGCTCTGCTGTCCTCGATCGATTAAATCTCCCAGAAAATAAACCTCATCCTCACTATCGGGAGCAACTCGGTTTAATAGTCGCAAAAGTGTCTGAAAACTGCCATGCACATCTCCGATAATAATACGACGCGGTTCTTGAGTCTGTTTCCCTATTTTTCTAAACAACACACACCCCTCTCTAATCGCTGACTATACTGACATTGCTACTCTTTTATTGCTAAAAAAGGAGTTTTTATAAGGTCTTAATTTTATTATAGGACAAAGCTTTCCCTCTGACAGTCACTGGTTTTGGGGAACGCTGGAACTGCGGGAGAAAGGCTGTAAGTGGGTGGAATTAAATATAAGATGAACGTAGGTTGGGTTGAAGCATGAAACCCAACTCCCGCATGGGTTACGAAGTGCGCTAACCCATCCTACAAATAATTGTGCCTCCCTACTTAATTGTTTTGTCAAGTATTTTTGCAATCTCTGGACAGGGAGCGGTCAGGTTATGGTATCATTTTTTTATGATAATTTTTATATAATTGGATGTGGGCATTCAAAGGTAAACGCAAAGATTCCCATTATATAAAAAAGTATCTCAAAAAAATGCACACTTGTCAAGCATCATCAAAAAAAAAGTTTTTTTTTTGAGATTATAATAAAAAAAAATTAGTTTTCTGCTTCTATGATAACCCTAATTAACGCTAGAATTCCCGCCCATCAGGATCGACAACAAATAGAGATAAATGCTGCTGGAAAGATTGAGAGGATAACGGAGATGGGGGGAAGGATAAAAGGGGAAAAGATTATCGATATGGAAGGGGATTGGCTATCGTTAGGAGGAGTAGATTTACAGATCAATGGAGGATTAGGATTAGCATTTCCCGACTTAGAAATAACAGATCTAGAAAAGTTAGATAAGATTAGCGATTATCTTGGGAATCAAGGAATTGATGGTTATCTTCCCACCCTAGTCACCACGTCCGTGGAGAAATTTCAAAAATCCCTCTCAGTAATTGCCAAATATATCGAGAAACAGCAACAGGAAAATCGAGGGAGCGCCCAGGTTTTAGGAGTACATTTAGAGGGTCCATTTTTAAACTATGAAAAAAGGGGGGCGCATCCGGGACAATATCTTTTAAAACCAAGTATAGAAACAGTAGATAAACTCTTTGGGAACTACTTATCGATCGTAAAAATTATCACCCTAGCTCCAGAATTAGATAGTAGCGGTACGGTGATTAAATACCTAAGCGATCGAGGAATTACCGTCAGTTTAGGACATTCGCAAGCGAGTCAAGAAATAGCCAAAAAAGCCTTTTTACAGGGGGCAAAAATGGTTACTCATGCCTTTAATGCCATGCCTCCTTTACATCATCGTCAACCGGGTTTATTAGGGGAAGCAATTATCAATCGTGATGTCTATTGTGGGTTAATTGCCGATGGTCAACACATCCATGCAACCATGATAGAATTATTACTAAAAGCCAGTAATTATCATCGAGGAATTTTCTTAGTTAGTGATGCTTTAGCACCGATCGGTTTAGGGGATGGTGTCTATCCTTGGGACGAGAGAGAAATTGAAGTTAAACAGGGAACAGCAAGACTTTTTGACGGTACTTTAGCGGGAACAACCTTACCCTTATTACAAGGAGTAGCCAATTTAGTTAACTGGGGAATATGTGATTTAGAAACAGCAATTCTTCTAGGGACAGAATCCCCCAGAAAAGCGATCGGATTAGCGGGTTTATCGGTGGGACAACCTGCCAACTTTTTGCGTTGGCAATCGGCATCAAATTGGGAAAGATTGGATTTCCGCCAGCATTTTGACCTCTAACTGTTGAATGAGGGTATCGAGATCCACTTCGAGGCGATTAAAACATTCAGGAGGGGAAAGATCGGGTTGAAAATAAATCAATTTTACCTGACCATCACCGATAGCGACTATAGCCACTTCTTCCCTGGGATTATAGCGATAAATAATCCCAAGCATCTCTTGAATTTTGCGATTAACCTGGCGATTTAATTTCTCTAGAGCTTCCTTAGAACAACAGACAAAATGGGGCTGGGGTTTAAGATCGATGCCCAGGGTTTCTTGGGCATCTTCTCCCCATTCCGAGAGTAAACCCCACATCAAACCGGCTAATTCCTGTTGATTTTCCTGCACGAATTGATCTAATTGATAGCGCCATTGATTAGCGGGATCATCGGGGATTGGTTGTTCAAATCTCATCATTAGCCTCTTTTCAGTTATCAGTTATCAGTTATCAGTTATCAGTTATCAGTTATCAGTCCTTGATAAGGGGGGGAAGCTGACAATTTTTAACACCTACCTACTTATCGAAAAAATCGGGACTAAAACCTCACCTTAAGGCGAAAAGTTTTGGGAGCGGGGCATAAATCCCCGTTACAAAAACGGACTCCTGCCCCTGCCGACCGCCGACCGCCTTCGTTAACGACGGTACTCATCACCGCAATCACCGATTAACTGCAATAAATCCTGGGATTTTTGCAAGACATGATCAATTTTTTGATAGTCTTGGGGGGATAATTGAAAATCGAAAATACGGGCATTTTCTTGGATATGTTCAGCAACACCCAAACGTACCCCAATAATTGCTCCAGCTACGGCTTTTTGTTCGAGAACATAACGCACTGCCACATTAGGAATGGTGACATGATAGGAATCAGCGATCGCTTTAAGAACGGTTAATAATTCTTGGAATAATTGCCAGTTTCCCCAAGCATTGATCATGTTTTTATATTTCCGTAAACTAGCGGTATTGAGACTCATGGCATTAGGTTCAGGATGACCGAGATATTTTGCCCCTAATAAGCCTCCTGCTAGAGTACCATAGGCGAGTAGATAGATGTTATGTTCCTGGCAAAATTGCGCCATTTTAGCTAGAGGACGACGATCGATCAGGGAAAACTGGACTTGATTGGAGACTATTTTAATCCCGGCGCTGAGAATAATTTTTAAATGTTCCGTGTCGAAATTAGTCAAGGCCAGGTGTTTAATTTTGCCTTCCTGTTGTAATTCTCCTAAAAAATATAAGGCATCTAGATAATTTTTATCGCGATAATCCCACCAGTGAAACTGCAATAAATCGAGACTATCCACATCCATACGACGTAGGGAAATAGCGATATTTTTTTCGACTATTTCCTTAGTCATTTTACCCGGACGGGGAACCCATTTAGTGAAAGCTTGCAGATTATTTAAAGCATCAATGCCCCTTTGGGCAACTAATTGACGACGAAATTCACCGATAAAATCTTCGGCCGGACCGTAATGATCGGCCAGATCCCAAGTGGTGAAACCGGCATCTAGATAGGAAAACATACTAGGGATCGCTTTTTGGGGTGCGATCGAACCATGGGACCCTGAAACTTGCCACATTCCGTTCAAAATACGACAAATTTCCAGATCGGGGGTAAACTGTAAGCGACGAGATTCGGACATGGGGACTTTTCAGTGATCAGTAAACAGTAAACAGTAAACAGTAATCAGTAAAAAGACAGCAGAAAACTGCCATTGAATACTGCTCACTTAATATTCTATTCTCCTACTGACTACTGATCACCGATTACTGATTCAAGACAGATCGATCGTCCCTGTCCAGAAAAAAGCGGTAAAGGGGAAGACTTTCGGAAAAATCTCCCCCTTTTTGGGTTTTTGCTGCTCAATTTTTGCCTGCTTAATATTCCACTTCCAATCGCGCTGCGGTGACAGCATCAAAAGCGAAAGCGAGAACTATAGGCATAGGACAAGCGAGGATTACACAGAGAATTAAAGCTGTTACAGTCAATCCGATCGCCACTCCTAACCAAAGTTTTTCGGCAGGAGATAGACCTTTTTGGCGCTTAATGTTTTGTAACACTTTGGTGGGAATTGGTTCTGGCATCACAGCATTGGGAGGGAATGCCCAATAATTACTGTAGCGTTCGAGAAATAGCTCTGTCCAGCCGTTTTCTTGACACCATTCTTGAATCCATGGTTCGTGAAAGTGTTTCATTGCGTCCCTGTTAACTTTTTCCAGTGATTACTTTGACACTCCCATCGCTCTCATGCGAGGGATTCTTGGTTCACTGAGTTTCCTTAATCTGGCAGGACGTATCCAACCAAACCAGAGGGAATCTCTCCCCAAGCGTATTAGTTTCGGTATGCCCTACCGTACTTAGTC
>VYLV01000019.1_pt1 | contig 45720 bp, 39 predicted proteins | sample 5114191 | NCBI WGS metagenome assembly VYLV01 (sample SAMN12291782, study PRJNA351875) | freshwater metagenome | isolation source: freshwater lake | place: USA: Michigan, Little Long Lake | collected 2013-08-08 | reverse complement strand
AGTTACAGCCATTAAGTTATTAACTCCTAAATCTACCCCAGCTATCTGTTGTTTATCTGTGGTTTCCGACCGTCTTTCATAGACTATTTCAATGACATAACAGCTACTTTTGGGGACAATTATCGCTGCAATTATTTCTCTCTTGGATGTGGGAATTTTTAAGTCGCTCATAGACAATAGACTAAGCTGAAATCACAGGCACTCAAAGGGTTTAACCTAGGAGCAAAAGACTCTTGTGAAGCATCACTTAAAAATTGATGATCAAGTTTACTGCCATTGAGCGTGAATGCGTGGATGGAGTAAACGCTCAACCGGTTGACCGTTTTTTAAATGTTCTTCGACAATCTGATTGACATCCTCTGGTTTAACACGACAGTACCAAGTTTCCTCGGGAATAATTCTCACCGTGGGGCTAGTGCTACACTGTCCTTGACAACCACTGGTCATAACGATGACATCTTCTGGGAGAGCTGCCGTTTGCCATGCTAAAAGAAGCTCGGACGCACCCTGCACCAAACAGGAAGAATGCTGACAGACCATCACAAATCGCTTTTGCGGATAAGACATAAGCTGCTCGCGTATTTAAATTTCTTGTTGAGATGAGGGTTGAGGCACTCTTGCAAGGGGCAAGGGGGGCTAATCTAAGTATAGGCGGTTTAAATGCGTCTTAGCATACTACCTAAAAAGTTGCAAAATTAGATAGTTCCCCGGGTATATTCTTGGGAATGGCTTTGAGGAAGCATAGTTTTATTTTGCCCCGAATCCCCGATACTGGCAATACAAAAAAAGGGGGCGAAAAATTAACCATCAATCTTTAAAATAGAATTCGGAGAAAAATTTAGTCAATCAAGAGGGCAAAAGTGGCATTCGCTAGTCATTGGATTATGTTAGGTTTATTACTGGGTTTTGCCGTCGCGCATAGCGGATTAGCCAGTTTACGAATGGGGGGAGAAGCTATCATCGGTGCGCGACTGTATCGGGTATTATTTGCCCTTGTTAGTATCCCTCTAGCGGTAATTTTAGTAGTTTATTTCTTCAATCATCGTTATGATGGTTTGCTTCTCTGGCAAGTACAGGGAGTAACCGGAGTAAAAACCCTAGTTTGGATACTTTCGGCCATTTCTTTTTTCTTTCTCTATCCTGCCACCTTTAACCTGCTGGAGATCGCCGCTATCCAAAAACCGCAGGTTCATCTCTACGAAACCGGCATCCTGCGCGTTACCCGTCACCCCCAGATGGTAGGACAGGTGATCTGGTGTATTGCTCACACCCTCTGGTTAGGGACAAGCTTTACCCTATTGACTTCCCTAGGTTTAATTGCCCATCATCTTTTTGCTGTCTGGCATGGCGATCGCCGGTTAGAGAACCGTTACGGAGAGGCATTTTTAAAGGTCAAAGAACGCACCTCGGTGATTCCCTTTTTAGCGATTATCGATGGTCGGCAAAGCCTAAAATGGCAAGAATTCCTTCGTCCTGCCTATCTAGGAGTAACAGGGTTTATTTTACTCCTCTGGTGGGCGCATCCTTGGCTAATGCAGGCAACAAGTAAAATTTATTGGTGATTTTGCTCCCAACCCCTTTCTTATTGATCCCGATTGGTGTAGAATGGTTGCCATATCAAAATCAAGTTTTCATAAAATCTGTTTAGGCATGATACTATCTGTAAACGAAAAGAGCTTCCATAAGCTAGTTTTAGAGTCTTCCCGTCCGGTTGTCGTGCATTTTTGGGCTCCTTGGTGTGGTTTATGTCGTTTAATCCAACCCACCCTCTGTTCTTGGCAAAATGAGTGTCAAGGCGCAATTCAATTAGTCAGTGTCAATGCCGATGAGAATTTTCAATTAGCTAATAGTTTTCGTCTGCGTAGTTTACCTACGTTAATTCTCTTCGATCAAGGTGTTCCCGTTCATCGTCTGGAGGAAATTCACAGTCGCGAGGAATTGCATCAAACCCTGCGACTAATGGCCAAAAATCAAATCCTGCGTTCAGCTTAAGGGAAACATACCTTTTCTGATGGGACTGGCAGAGATAATATAATAGGGCAAAAAGTAGATAATCCCAATTCCTAAAACTACCATAGTTCCCCCAGTTCAAAAATTTAGGAGGCTTGAAAAAAATGCCGATTGGTGTGGCTGAATTTGTCGAAAACCAGGAAACTCGCTGTCCTGTGGTGCTACTACTAGATACCTCTGGTTCAATGCAAGGGGAACCGATTAAGGCTCTCAATGATGGGATCAAAACCTTTCAACAGGATGTGATGCGAGATACCCAGGCGACGTTAAGTGTAGAAACTGCCATTATTACTTTTGGCAATGGAGGGGTTAAAACCGTGCAGGATTTTGTCGGAATTGACCAATTTACGCCACCTACTTTAACCGCAGGAGACTTAACTCCCATGGGAAAAGCGATTGAATTGGCTTTAGATTTAGTCGAAGATCGTAAAGCGATTTATAAAAGTTATGGTATCCAATATTATCGCCCCTGGATATTTTTAATTACTGATGGTGCGCCTACGGATCAATGGAATCTGGCGGCGCAACGGGTAAAACAAGCCGAAGCAGAAAATCGGGTTTTATTTTTTTCTGTAGGTGTTCGGGGTGCTGATATGGAGAAGCTCAAACAGATTTCTAATAATCCCCCCGTGTTACTCAATGGTTTAGATTTTCGGGATTTATTTCAGTGGTTAAGTAACTCAATGAAACGAGTTTCTGGTGGTAAAATTGGAGCGGCGATCGCTTTACCACCAGTGAATTGGGGACAAATCACCACCTAGAGGACAGTTAATTATGTGGAGAACATTATGTCAGTCGGTGGTCGGTAGTTTTCATATCCAAGCGGGATTACCCTGTCAAGATTACGGTGCTTATCAAGTATTGGGTCAGGATGTTTTGATTGGAGCCGTGGCCGATGGGGCCGGTAGTGCCAAACATTCGGATTTGGGTGCGAAAATAACAGTTAAAGCATCGCTGCAATTTTTAGAGGAAAATCTCAAAAAAACAGCATTAGCTGCCACTGGAACTGAAGCCGAATTAAAGGAAATATTCCGGCGACTGTTGGCTTATGTTCAGCAAATTCTCCAAGAAGAAGCCGAAAAAGAACAGTTAGACATTAATGATCTAGCGACAACTTTACTGGTTGTTTTGGTTACTTCAAAACGGTTAGCGGCGATGCAGATAGGAGACGGTTTTATTGTGTTCAAACCTGTGGTAGGAAATTATCAGTTATTGTTCCAGCCTGACAAAGGAGAATACATCAATGAAACCACTTTTGTTACTTCTAGCAATGCTTTGGAGGATATACAAATAGGAGTTTTAACTGAGCCAGTTGCGTTTATTTGTGTGGCGACGGATGGAGTGGAAAAGGTATCTATTGATTATAAAAATTGGCAGCCTTTTCCGCCTTTTTTTCAGCCATTAGAAGAATATTTGCAGCACACAGAAACGCCATTGCAGGAAGACCTCAAAGAATTTTTAGAGCGGGAGGATTTAAATAAGTTAACAACCGATGATAAAACGCTACTCCTAGCTTTTTGTTTAAGAAACTGAGGGGTTTAAGAAACCGGGTTTGTCAAACAAACCCGGTTTCTGTATCTAAAACGTCGTGCTTTGTAGGTTGATTCATGAATCAACCTACTATGGGAGCAAAAACCTCTACTTCCCTGCTCCCTAGAAACCCAACTCAATTATTAAAAAATGTTGGGTTTCACTATCGTTCAACCCAACCTACGATAAGACTGTGGACTAAGTAGATCATGAAAATTGACGAATTACTCAAAAACAAACGAGAAAAAATTATTGCTATTGCGGCTAAACACGGCGCAAATAATGTGCGAATTTTTGGTTCTATTGCACGGGGAGAAGCTGACGAAAAAAGCGATATTGATTTATTAATTGATTATTGTAGCGAACGTCGGAGTCCCTGGTTTCCCTTGCCGTTAATTCGAGAACTTGAAGCCTTGTTAGGCTGCAAAGTTGATATTGTTACCGAACAGGGACTTAAAGATAGAATCAGAGAGCGGGTACTTAAAGAAGCAATACCCCTCGCTCTAATAAAACTCGTATAATCTCAATGAGAAAGGCAAACAATCGTGAGCAGAAAATCTATCAAAAGCGACTTGAAGAGAATTGATGCGATGACGGATGAGAATATCGATTATTCTGATATTCCGCCGTTAAGTGATGAATTCCTTACCCAAGAAACAGTATCTTTTTCGCCATCAAAGCAGCAATTAACCATCCAACTAGATCAAGATATATTAGAATGGTTAAAAGCCGAAGGAAAAGGATATGAGACACAAATTAACTACATCTTGCGGGAAGTGATGGAACAGCAGCAGCAAAAAACAACGAACCTGATTTGATTACAAGGTTTGTTGTTGCGCTTCAGCACTCAACTCTGGCGAAAATTGGGCTAAAGTTAATTCGAGTAATCTGTATAAAACGGAGGTCGTCTATGGCAGATTTAATCGTCCGCAATATCGATGAAGCCATCGTCAAAGCTCTCAAAAAGCGAGCCAGCCAACAGGGTATCAGTGCCGAAGCCGAACACCGCAAAATCTTAGAAAAAGCCTTGCTGCAACCGCAACGAAAATCCTTGGCAGAGGTGCTATGCCAGATTCCCAACGTTGGCAACGATTCAGACTTCGATCGCATTCAAGATGACACAGCCAAACCAGTATTTAATTGATACTAATATTATTAGTAAGTGAGCAAGATTCTCACACTTATAATAAGTAGGTAGGTGTTAAAAGTTGTCAGACACCCCCCTTATCAAGGGGGGCAGGGGGGATCGAACCCAAAATCTATCTTCAATTTAATTATAACCAGCTACTTATATCTAACTTATTAGAAACGACTAGATAAATTTTTCTGAACAGCATAAATACTCGGAGATTTTTTGATGTCTTTAACTTATCGCTGTCAACGACAGAATAGCCCAATTACCCTAACGCAAGAACTTGCCAACAGTGGCGAGGCGAAAGTATGGCACACTAACTTTAATGGCTACTTAGCGAAAATCTACCACAATCCCCATAATGAACGGATAAATAAATTACAATTAATGGTGAGATATTGCCCTAGGGATCCTAACGCTCACCTTAACCATATTTCCTTCGCTTGGCCCTATTCCATCTTAGAAGATAACCAGGGAGAAGTTGTCGGGTTTTTAATGCCAAAAGTGGTGGGTTCAGAAACATTATTAAAGATTTGTACGCCCATAATGAGAAGAAAATACAAGTTAGAAACTAATTGGTATTTTCTTCATGTAGTAGCGCGGAACATAGCCGCTATTATCGAAGCAATTCACGTTAAAGGTTATGTTTTAGGAGACATAAAGCTAGAAAATATCTTAGTGAATAATCGGGGGTTGCCTACAATTATTGACACAGATTCATTTCAAGTATCAGATCCCTATAGCGGTAAAATATATCGGTGTTTAGTTGGCTCGGAAGGATTTACACCAGCGGAATTAATCAGAGTGAATATAGCAGATGTAGATCAAACAGAAGTGCATGATCGCTTTCGATTAGGAGTTGTTATTTATTATCTACTATTTAGCGGGCCGCCGTTTCGGGGAGTGTGGAAAGGAGCAGGAGATTCCCTGGAACAGTCGGAACTAATTCGACGGGGACTCTGGCCTTTTTCTGGGGATAAATTGGTTGTACCTAGTAATACTACCATACCATTAAATATTTTACATCGCGACTTACACGCCCTATTTTTGCGCTGTTTCAATGAGGGACATAAATTCCCCCAAAAACGACCGACGGCTGAGGAATGGCGTGGTACTTTGGAAGCTGCATTAAATGAGGTTATACCCTGTGGTAAAATTGATAGTCATTACTACAGCAAAAGTTACGGAAAGTGTTATTGGTGTGAGCGAGCTAGTGATTTAAATTGTGATATTTTTCCGGGTAAAAGTATTGCTACTGTGACACCTACACCCCTACCTAAAGTAGCGCCACCACCGCTATCTTCGCCACCACCTCCCCCAGTATCGATTAAATCATCTCCTTCACCTATACCTCCTCAAAGATGGTCGCGTCGTAAAGTCTTAAGAAATGTGGCGTTATTTGGCTTATTTACAGTAGGGTTAGTCGCTAGTAATATTTTGGCACTAACTGTTAATTCTTTTTTTGTTCGGTTGTTTCGTCAGAATCCTACTCCTACTCCTCCTTCTCCTCGTCCTTCACCTCGTCCTTTACCTCCTCCATTTACCGAAAAACTAGCCAATGGGATAAGACTAGAGATGGTAAGCTTACCAGCAGGTAAATTTCTCATGGGTTCTGCTGAAAGTGATGATGAAAAGCCTCCACACCAAGTTAAAGTAAACAGTTTTGCCATTGGCAAATATCCCATTACTCAAGCACAATATGAAGCAGTAATGGGAACAAATCCCTCTCGGTTTAAAAATAATCCGCAAAATCCGGTAGAAAAGGTTAGTTGGAACGATGCTCAAGCCTTTTGTCAGAAATTGAGTCGAATAACAGGGAAAACTTATCGTCTCCCCACAGAAGCGGAATGGGAATATGCCTGTCGTGCGGGGACAACCACTCGCTATTATTTTGGTGATAATGATAATCAGTTAGGAAATTACGCTTGGTATGATGGAAATTCTGGTAACAAAACTCATCCTGTGGGCCAGAAAAAGCCCAATGGTTGGGGACTGTATGACATGATTGGCAATGTTTGGGAGTGGTGCGAAGACGATTGGCATGATAGCTATGCTGGAGCGCCGGATGATGGCACGGCGTGGCTTGATAATGATAATCGTTCTCGGTCTGAAAAATGTCTGCGCGGCGGTTCTTGGTACGACGACCCTATTGGCTGTCGTTCTGCCTTCCGCGCCAGGTACAACCCCGTCGTCCGCTACAGCGGCAACTTCGGTTTTCGGGTGGTGTGCGGTGCCGGGAGGACTCTGTAACCCTTATTCTCTTTTTCCCCTTTTTCCTCTTTTTTACTTTTTTCTTTTTTTCTCTCTTTCCCGCCGCTAGGCGGGTCGATTTTTTTTTGAGAAAATTGGGGTAGTAATCTGTAGTTTGAGTTAAGGTTCGTAGTTGCGCTAAAGCGCCAACTTGGAATACAATATTTAAGGCTCTGCCTTAAAGCGATATTCAGGTAGAACCCTTTATTCAGTGAACAGTTAACAGTTATCAGTTAGATTGAAACAAGGGAAATCCAAAATCAAATTAGGTGTTTTTTTGATTTAAATAATATGTCATTTAGATGCACGGCAGCTTATTAAGTTATGATGCTACAATGGCACTCTCGAAAAAACAGCGAAAAATTCTGGACCAAATCTTCGAGCAGCCCGTCCGGTCAGATGTTGTCTGGACGGATATCGAATCGCTGCTGGAGGCACTGGGAGCAGAAATATCCGAAGGTAGGGGGTCGCGGGTACGGGTAGCCCTTAAGGGAGTTAGAGCCGTCTTCCATCGCCCCCATCCTCGTCGGGAAACGGACAAGGGGGCCGTAGTATCAGTGAGGCGCTTTTTAAGCGAGGCAGGAGTGGAAAACGATGAAGTATAAAGGTTACGAAGCAGTAGTTTCTTTTGATGACGAGGCGGGTATCTTTTACGGTGATGTGGCCAACGTCCGAGATGTTATCACTTTTCAGGGAGAGAGTGTAGCGGAATTGCAGCAAGCTTTTGCTGATTCAGTGGAAGATTACCTAGCTTTTTGTGCCGAGCGCGGGGAAAAGCCAGAAAAACCTTTTTCTGATAGTTTTCTGTCACAGCCACACCCGAAATTACACCAACAAATTTAGCAATAAGTAGGCTGGTTTGAGGAACGAAACCCAACCCAATTATTTAAAAGTGTTGGGTTTCACTATCGTTCAGCCCAACCTACGATCTACTAACCTATTTTAGCTAATCCTTGTAGTAAAATGAAACAGGACACTCGACTTAACCCTTAACCTGACAAAAATCATCATGAATATTCAACTAAAACCCAATCAAGAACAATTTATCCAAAAACAGTTAAAAAGTGGCAGATTTAATAATTCAGAACAAGTCATAGATACCGCTTTTTACTTGCTAGAAATCCTCGACGAAGATTACTGACAATGGTTAGAAGAAACTCGTCAAAAAATTGACGTGCCATAGCAGAATTAGATAATGGAGAGGGATTAGATGGAGAAAATGTCATAAATGATATACTCGAAAAATTTAAAAAAGCGCAACAAAAATAATTATGAATCGTTATATTATTGCGCCTTCAGCCAGTCAAGATTTAAACAAGATTGCCGATCATTTTTTAGTAATAAATATTAAAGCAGGTGAAAAACTATTCAGAAAATTTTACAAAAAGTGTCAACAATTAGTACAATTTCCCAAGTTAGGACGCAGCTATAGTCATATTAAACCATCCTTCCTTTAACCTATTTTAGCTCACACCCCTCACACCCCACACCCTGCCACCACCGAAAAACTTTTTCAGCAGACCCTAATTATGATTGAGAAAAAGGGAGAATAATATAGCGAATGACTGTTCCTAGTAAAGCTGTTCCCAAGATGCCGATTAACGTCCAAATCTGGGCTTTCTGAGAGCCTTTTAATTCTTTTGTATCTGCTTTTACTCCTTCAATATCTTTTTCTAAACTATCGACTTTTTCCTCTAATCTCGCCTGTACTATTTTAATATCCATAACATCTTTTTGCAGATTATCTAACTTCTGATTAATTGAACCTAAAATTTCTTTGAGGTCCTGTTCTATAGTAACTGACATCTGATGATTCTCCTAATAATGATAGTTATCAGTATTATTGTCTATCTTGTCTCAAGTGTTTGCCAAACATTGCGCCTCATTTTCCCCTGCTGCCTTCTCTAATTGTTGCCCTACCCCTACCATTATCTCAACTAATCTCCGAGCCGATAATTCCTGATTTTCCTGTAAAATTCCGGTTTCATCGCCTTAATCTAGCTGACTTAACCCTAACAAGAATTTAAGCCAATCCTTTCTCAGCTAACCATCGAGGATTATATAAACGAGATTGATAACGAGACCCACCATCACAAAGAACAGTAACGATGGTGTGGCCTGGCCCCATTTGTTTAGCCAAAGCCACGGCAGCACCGACATTAATACCCACAGAACCCCCCATAAATAAACCATCTTTTTGTAATAGTTGATAAACAACTTTAATGGCAGTGGGATCATCAATTTGAATGGCATCATCTATAGGTGCGCCTTCCATATTAGCCGTAATACGACTATTACCAATCCCTTCAGTAATTGAACTACCTTCCAGAGTAATTGTCCCGGTTTTCACATAACTATATAAACCGCTACCCATCGGATCCGCCACCAGGCAGCGCACCTGCGGATTTTGGTCTTTTAAAAACATCGCCACCCCCGCGTAGGTTCCCCCAGTTCCCGTGGCAGCCACCCAAGCATCAATTTTACCGTCGGTTTGTTCCCAGATTTCCCGGCCGGTGGTTTCGTAGTGAGCGCGACGATTAGCCAGATTATCAAATTGATTAGCCCAGATAGCATTTTCCATCTCACTGGCCAATCTCCCCGATAATTTAACGTAATTATTGGCATCTCGGTAGGGAACGGCGGGAACAGTACGCACTTCCGCGCCAAGGGTTCTTAAGAGGTCGATTTTCTCTTGGGATTGGGTATCGGGAATGATAATCAGGCATTTATAACCTTTAGCATTGCAGATATGGGCCAAACCGATGCCAGTATTGCCGGCAGTTCCTTCGACAACGGTTCCCCCCGGTTGGAGAGTACCGGCTTTTTCCGCTTCTTGGATAATATATAAAGCGGCGCGATCCTTGACCGAACCACCGGGGTTAAGAAATTCGGCCTTACCGAGAATCTCGCAGCCAGTTTCCTCGCTAAAACTATTGAGACGAATTAGGGGAGTATTACCCACCGCATCGACGAAACCATGTTTAATATCCATAATCTGTTATTTTTCGTGCTTTTCCTAGGCTGAGACGATTTTTTGTACTAAGGGATGACGCACCACATCGGCCCGCGATAGGTAACAAAAAGCGATCCCTTCTACTGATTTTAGGATTTTTTGAGCGGCAATTAACCCCGATTCTTGTGATTGCGGTAAATCGGTTTGGGTGACATCTCCGGTTACTACCATGCGCGAACCGAATCCCAAGCGAGTTAAGACCATCAATGCGATCGCAATTTCCCAACTGGGGAATTGAATCGTTGGCCAAATTCTACCACTTTGGCAGAATTGTTGTCTTAGCTGGAAATATTGATTAAATTGGAAGTTTTTTAGCTGTTATTAGTTACTTAACCTAATATGGTGGTGGCATTCTGTAAGGAGTCCCGCAGTGACTAACAATTCCATCGCTCCTTTGACTATTGGCAATACGATTAATACTGCCTTCCGTCTTTATCGCGATCGCTTTCCAACTTATGTATTCTTTGCTGTCCGCGCCTGCTTGTGGTCGCTTTTTCCCTTAGTTTTGCAATTAATTCTCAGTCAATTACTTTATCAAACAATTACCCCCGAACAAGGCAGCGATATCGGTTTACGTTTATTTCTTTTCCCGATACAAATTTTCTCGGCCGCTAAGTATCTTTTCAATAATGCGGTTATCTCACGATTAGCTTTTCAAGACATCATTTATCAGCCAGAAACTGCCGGACAAGCGGAAAAAAAAGTTAAGCCGAAAATGTGGCGCTTGTGGTGGATGCAGGTTTTGATCGGTTTGTTGGGAGCGGCAATAATTTTGGCGATAACGCTGTCTCTGGTGCTAGTAAGTTTTATCCCCATCCTTGGTGTATTGCTTATTTTACTGGCTTTTTTCTGTCTTCCTGTTTTCTTCCTTTGGTTATCTGCTCGGATTTATATTGCAGAATTGCCCTTAGTAATTGAAGATAATTTAGGCAGTTGGCAAGCAATCAAGAGAGCTTGGCATTTAACTAAAAACTCGGCTTGGAGAATTGTGGGAGTGATATTTATTGCCAGTTTATTAATTATTCCAGTTTATCTTCTGTCAGGAGCTTTGGCTTCAATTCCCCTTTGGTTCAATTTTTCTTCTTTTTATAGTAGCTTTGAATCGGTGGAGGACTGGGAAACGCTCACGGAAAATCCTCTTTTTTTCCAACAAATGGCGATGTTTTTCTATGGTCTGACTACTATTTTCTTACTTCTGAATATTTTATTAGTTCCCTTTTGGCAATCTCTCAAAAGTGTGATCTATAATCATGTTTTAGACCAGAAAAAAAATGATGGGGGAGAATACTAATAACTGAGCGGCTCTTGATGTAAGCTAAGACGCATTTAAACCGCTTATTCTTAGATTAGCCGAACTTCCCCCAATCCCTTTAATGTTGCCTCTTGTCTCGCATCAACAAGCAATTTATACCCCACAGAAAACGGGTTTCTCCGAGAAACCCGTTTTCTACTCATGATAATTCTCTCAATCCTTTTATAGTACACATATAGTACATTTGCTCAAAAAAATCGAAAAAGGGTAAAAAGAGAAAAAAGAGAAAAAGGGTTACAAAGTCCTCCCAGCACCGCACACCACCCGAAAACCGTCGTTGCCGTTGTAGCCGCGGCGGTAGTAGTCGAAGCGGTAAGCGGAACGGCAGTTATAGGGATAGTTGTACCAAGAACCGCCCCGCAGAGCTTTATATGCCTGATTTTGCTGTTTTTTGCTCTTTTTTATCTCCTCATAGTTTTCGCACCAATCATCTTGACACCACTCCCAGACATTTCCGTGCATATCATATAAACCAAAGTCGTTGGCGTAGAATTGCCCAACAGGGGTGGTTTTTTGGAGATTGTTATCATAGTTGGCTAAATCTGGGGTAAGAATTTCCCCAAAGTGATAGGGGGGGTAGGTTTCTCCTTTGTCGAGATTTAAGGGTTTGGTTTGCGCTCGACAAGCGTACTCCCACTCAGCTTCCGTTGGTAGCCTATATTTTCTTTTACTTAATTTAGAGAGCCTTTGGCAAAATTCCACAGCATCTAACCAAGATACATTTTCAACGGGGTTTGTGCTGCCTTTAAACCGCGATGGCTCTGGTTTTAAATCTTGCTCTACTTTTAAATCTTCTCTTTGGGCAATATATAACCATTGAGCTTGGGTAATGGGATAAATACCCATCAAGAAGTTTTTCAGGGTGACGTTGTGTTGCGGCTTTTCACTTGTATTACTACTTTCTTGTTCTGAAGAACCCATTGTAAAGGTTCCCGATGGTATTTTGACTAATTCTATGTCTAGGTCATCGGTGAGTTTTTCTCTATAGATTAAAAGACGTTTTTGGGTCTTTTGGATGATTATTGTAGGCATAAGTAGGGTTTGCTGAATAAATATGAAATATAGACGAGGTAAGGGTTTTAGTGTTCTGTATCGGCCCGCGTCCTGTAGGGGCGAAGCATTCGGGCATAACCTATCGGTGAAACCGTAGATTTTCTATCCGAATGCTTCGCCCGTACTTTTTCAGCAAGCCCTAAGTAAGTGATTATAATTAAATTAAAAATTGATTTTATACTCTATCCTTCACCGGCTAATTTTAACACAGAAGTACGAGTAGTGGCATCTAAGCGAAACTTCAGCAATTCTAGTTGACCCTTCGGCCTCGCTCAGGGTCAACATCGAGCGAAGTCGAGACGTTGATTAAGAATTGGCTCAATACGTTGTAGATAACCATTTTGTTTAGCCTTTAATAATATTCCCATTGTTCTAGTGAGTTTTATTCCTAATAAATTTGCATATCGTCTCGCCAAACCATCATCAAGTAAAGCGAGAAAATCGGGAATTTCTATTGCTAAAGCTAATACTTCTTTTTCTCCTTTTCCTAAATCAGTGAGAGGGAATCAGTCAAGTAAGTTAGTCTGATAGAGGTATTGAATCGGTGATGTATCGGCAATGACGTTAGGCATTAGCCAGATTCTCGATTAATTCTGCTTCCTTGAGTCGGAAGGTATCAACTCCATAGTCTGCAAGTTTAGAAAGAAAAACAACTCGCGGAATACCTGCTAAGTTGGCAGCAGTGCCAGAGGAAAGTTTTCCCAGTTCATAAAGTTTAATGGCAGCAAGAAGAGAGATTTCCTGTGCTAGTTGTTCTGGGGTGAGATGTAAAGCGAGAGCGGTTTCATCGGGTAGGGAAAGAGTGATTTGGTACATGATGAATCCTAGTATTAATTGATTGTAGGGTTGATTGTAGGGTTGATTCTAGGTTTGATTGTAGGGTTGATTCATGAATCAACCCTACCTTGATAAGGGGAGAACCCAAAACCCGTCTTCAATTTAATTATAACCAGCTACTGATCAGCCAACTCATATATAGTACATTTGTTCAAAAAAATCGAAAAAGGGTAAAAAGGGAAAAAAGAGAAAAAGGGTTACAAAGTCCTCCCGGCACCGCACACCACCCGAAAACCGAAGCTGATGTTGTAGTCGCGGCGGCTGTCGTCGTCACGGCAAGCGGAACGGCAGCCAAATGGATAGATGTACCAAGAACCGCCCCGCAGAGCTTTATTTGCCTGATTTTGCTGTTTTTTGCTCTTTTCTCGCCGAGGACTACCATCCCTAGGTGCGCCTTGATAATTTTCCCAGAAGTCATCCTGACACCACTCCCAGACATTTCCGTGCATATCATACAAACCAAAACCATTGGGGGGAAATTGCCCCACGGGGGTGGTTTTCTCGCGATATTCTCCTGCTGGTTCCTCAGCAAAGCGTTTCGTAGCATCGTAGTTAGCTAAATTTGAGGTGAGGGTTGCTCCGAAGTGGAAGGGGGTGGTGGTTCCAGCACGACAAGCATACTCCCATTCCGCCTCACTGGGTAGCCGATACTGTTTCTTGGTCATTTTAGAGAGCCTTTGGCAAAATTCTACGGCATCTAACCAAGATACATTTTCAACGGGGTTTGTGCTGCCTTTAAACCGCGATGGCTCTGGTTTTAAATCTCGCTCTACTTTTAAATCTTCTCTTCGGGCAATATATAACCATTGAGCTTGGGTAATCGGAGTTTGACTTAGGTAAAACGGGGCGATTTTTACTAAATGTCTGGGGGATTCTCCTTTGAACCAATCGCTATCGTATCTTTCCACTAGCCGCGCTATTTCCCTCTCTTCGGTTCCCATCCAAAACTCCCCCGAAGGAATATAGAGCATTTTTAAGCTGGGGGGATTTTCTTCAAAGTAGAAGGCTCTCACGGGTTCTTTGGCGGTAATTTGTCCCCTCTCATCCACAAAAACGGTTTTAGATTTGAACAGGGTTAGGTTAAATTTCTGGGTGATGATTTCTTCTTCTGTGTTATCCAAGACTTCCCTAAACTGGACTGGGATTGTCTCGGCGGTTATTTCTTCGCTTGCCAAAATTTTAAGCTGCTCAGGGGTTAAACGAAGGCGCTGATACAGTTCCCCATCTTCTACGCTGAAATCCTTAAGTCTATCCTTGAGCAGTTGAAACAATATTTCCTCTCCTCCCGTAAGCTCTTTTACCTTCGCTATGGTTACGGTTTTATATTTCCTCAGCCACTTTTCCTCAACCGGTAGGGGTGGAGGTGAGTCAACCATAGATTTCAGCTTTTGGCTAATTTCTTGGTACTTTGCTTCCCCTAGCTTTTGGAAAACCTCAGCAGATACCTTGGCAAAGGCGCGGACTAGATTAGCAGCTTCTTTGCCGAGGAGAACCTGGGGATTGGTAAGAATAAGACCAAAAAAGGTGGTGGTACTCAGGTTGAGTTTTTGGGCGATGTATTCCGAGAGGACAAAAATTACCTCTAAGGCGCGGCTATTCCCTAGTTCAGTGAGCAGAAGCTCTCTCACCTCATCATCAAATTCAAAATCTAGGCTGTTGGGGGGAGTATGAAATTTAAATTTACCTCCTTTGTCCCACTTCACTGGTTCCCCTCCTAGATGGACTTTCAGAAAACCACTGAGGATGACTTCTGCTATGTTTAGGGGGTTAGAGGCGCTTAAAAGTTTGCTTTGGATAAGACGGACGATGGGAAGATTTACCGGGGCTGCGGCTAATTTTTTCAGTAATTCCCAAGCTAGAGGTGAGGCGGTACTAGCGAATAGTTCCAGAGCTTGCTTCCAAGACTTCCCAGACATCTCCGGAGAAATAGTTGCGGGTATTTCTCTGTTTTGGGGGGATTTTTCTAGTAGTACCCCCGCACAGGTGGCGTTGCTGTCACCACTGAGAACGAGCGCCCAAGCTTTTAAGGATGAAGGGGTTAGGGAGATGGTGGGTAGGGGAAAGTAGGTTTTTTGGATTGTTTCTGTGAGAATATGTTGATTTTCCTCTTCGTTCTCAATTTGTAGTAGCAGGGGGATGGAGGTAAATCTCCAGTTTTGTGAAGGTTTCCGGGGGGTTTGGTTGACTAGGGAGACGAACCAACCTCGACTAAGGGCGGTTCTTTCCCACATTGCTTCCGGGAAGGGAGAAAGCAGGGTGACGATTTGGTGTTTTCCCCAGTCCTGAAGAGCTTGGTTATAGCGTCCTTGATACCAGTCTGGGGAAGTACAATCACTGTAGAAGAGGATAAGTCTTTCGCCGCGAGGATGGATGAGATCTTTTGGGTGAATTGAGCAAGTATCGTTAGAGTAGGTACGGATGGCTAATTTTTGCTTGTCTTCGTCCCATCCGATGCGGTAGAGTTTGACATCCCGAAATGCGCCGATTTGTTCTAGCCAATCGCGGATTTCCCCAGCCATTTCTTTCCAAAAGACCATGGAGGCCCATTCTTCAATCAGTAAAACTACCTCTAGGGAACGGACTTTTTTGGCTTGGTAAACGGGTATTAGGGCTAAACTGCCATCTCTCTTGCCGATGCTATACTCGGCCGATTTCTGTACGGTGCTGTTTAGGTTTATTTGTCTTTGGGTGGCTGAGTCTATCTTTTGGATGAGGGGACGCACTGCCCGCCCTAATTTTAGGGTTTCTCGCCAGAATTTGGCACTGGGGAGGCTAATGGGTAGGGTGTCTGCGCCTATCTTCTCAGGCTGTTTTTGTGCTTCTGTCCCCCGTATTAAGGGAACTTCATCGGATGGGGCTGCTGGCTCTTGGGTTTCGTTTTTACTCTCCTGGGGGGGGTTGTTAGTGGTCGGGGTTTCTTTCTTTTCTTCCCTAGGCTCTGGAGGGGGTTGGGGTTTTCCCTCCTCTTCTTGGGTGAGAACATACCACCACAAACTATCAGCTATCTGGTAACTGTCTAGATCCCATCCCCTGCCCTTGACAAAGGTGATAAATTTATCAATCAGTTCTGGTGTGGGAGGGGTTTGGGTCATTTATTGCCTGTGTCGGTGAGGTAGGTAAATAGTAGGTTGGTAAGGGACTTTAATTCTGCATCTGTGAGTTTATTTTCGCCCATGCTCATAAAGACGGCGTTTAAAAGCTGGTCTGTTGCTAGTTCCCCTTTTTCTCGTTTTTTAACATATTCTGCGATCGCTGCTTCTATTTTTTTACTTTCGCTACTGGCTTCTTTATAATTAAAATGGCTTTTTACTATGTCTTTTAGTACCTCTGGGGTGGGTTCGGGGATTTCTAAGAGCAGACATCTACGTTTAAAGGGTAGGGGAAAATCCCTCTCCCCGTTGCTCGTCATAATCACTATGGGGAACTGTTGGCAGCTTACCTTGCCTTGGGGGATGGGTTCCCATTCACCGTCATGGGTTTGTACTGGTATTGGTTGGTTTTCGGTATCTTTAGCGAGTCGGGAAAGTTCGGTGATTTCAAATTTTCCCTCTTCAAAAAGGTTTAAGAGGTCGTTGGGTAGGTCGATGTCACTTTTATCTATTTCATCGATAAGCAGTACCCGGGGATAATTTCTCGGACAGAGGGCTGTCCCCAAGGGACCCAAGCGGATATACTGCCCGATGTCTTTTTTTTCTTCTAGTTGGTAATCTTGCAAACGTGCGATCGCATCGTAGTAGTATAATCCCTCTTGTAGGGTGGTGCGGGTATTAATTGGCCAGACTAATACTTCTCCTAAGTCTAATTCGTAGGCGATTGCGTAGGCTAGGGAGGTTTTCCCTGTACCCGGTTTCCCTGTGACTAAAATAGGCCGGCGTAGGTGAATGGCTGCGTTTACGGTTTCCCTGGTTTTATCGTCAACTATGAGTTGTTTTCCCCGCTCCTCGGACTTGTCGGTGGCGAAGCTTCGCCAAGGTGGGATTTCTGGCCAGGTAATCTCATCCCTTGAGCGTTTTTCATGATTGCCTTTAAAGATTTTCCATGAATTCATAGTTAGTTAACCTAGGTGCTGAGATGTTAAGTAGTGGAAGGGTGGCATCCGATTAGGGTCTTCTAAAAAGCATAATAGATGATGTCCTAGATGTTCGGGTTCATCTTCTAAATTATCTGGTGATTGTCGCCTCACCTCTTGAACTCTTGTGGACAATTGATTAATTTGAATATCCTGTAAGAGTGTATTAATTTGTGTTCTGTGACTTGCTTCCTGAGCATGACAGCGCGACCCAACGGCTAAAGGTATGCCATATTTTAAGCTTCTTTTAAAGAATTGCTCTAAATCCTCTTGAGTTGAAGCGCAAAGATTGCTCCATAGAGTTGTTTCTTGGCACAAATAGGACTCGCTATTATTAACTGTTTGTGTATCTATAGAATTTGTTGTTAATCTCTCCCATCTACTTTTCCAATGTTGATAAACTGGCATTTTACTATACATTGTTCCCAATCTCGTAAGAGAACGAACATTAACAAAATATGTTCTCTTAAGTTGAGTTAGGCTATCAAAGCAATTGTATTCCCAAGATTCAAAGTTAGTATATAGTAGCTTACCATTGGTGAAAAATTCAATATTTAAGTTTGCACCTCCTCGCTCATGACAATCTTCAATAATTTTTGTTAAAATGTTCGTTATATCTTTTTGAGTATAAACATCTTTGCTAACGCTACTATCTACAGGAAGATGTATATAATTATTTCCTTGAATTTGAGATGTATTTAACTGTAGAAACCACGCAGCAAATTTATATTCATGGTAAGTATTTGCTTGACCTTTACTCTCCTCTATTTTGATAATTAGATAGTTGTTAATATTTTCTCGATTGTCAGGTTCTGGATTAATTTCTGTTATCTCTCCTGTCCAAGCATTGTAATCTGTGTCAGTAATCTTTAATAGTTCCTTTAAATCCTGTATTGTTTGTTCAATCTTTGAGCAAGTGGAGCTATTAACTCTGCTATCTTGAGTAAGTCTAAAAAGTATTATTAATGAATCTTTATCTGGAGAATCTATGATTTTATCGATGATTTTTTCAAAATTAGCATTGTCATTATCTGGCAAGTACGACTTTATGATCCGATTCAGTTCTGATTTTTGTTGTCCAGACAAGTTATTTTTAAGTTCTGTAAATATATCAATTTTTGTCTTGCTTTTAACAAAACTATTTTCTACAGAGATACCCTTGTTATCGATAGCATTCCAATGCTCAATTAATGTAATAAAATTGGTCTTTTTAACTTCTATAGGCGTTTTCATAGCTTCTGTGAGAGCTTCAGAAATCAAGGGAAATAATTTTTTATTTGCTTCTTTCCTAAGATTTTCTGAATTTAAGTAATTTTTCTCTGCTATCTCATCATAAGTTAAACCTTGACGAAATCCATTTACTAAGATTTTTTGTGTATCAGATAATCCCTTATTATCTACTTTTATAACTAACTGCATTACAATGCCCAAAAAATCTGATTCATTCAGATCACTTGGTTTTTTAGACTTAGATTTTCTATCTCCCATTTGTACTTGTGGTTCTCCTTTTAAGAATACAATTCACAAAATGCTACTTTTAGCTACTTAATGATACTTTGGCAAGTTGACTACTAAATGCTACAAAAACCACCTCGACAATTAAAAGGGCTAGAAATAAGCTAAAAGTGTAGTCTAATTCAGAGCTTATGTACATCTTCAACTACCAGATAAAATCACTAACCGAGAGGCTAAAAAATCTCTTGGGGTATCTACCCAAAGAAGCTTGGGTAATTAATCTCGCCTTCGAGATAGAAATCTCTCCAAAGTCGTTTTTTAGTGATGGGCAATTAGTCCAGCACTATCGAAAAATTGAACGGCTGCACAGCTAATAAAACCGCCTGAATTTGGTTATTTAACCATTTTCAGGACAGTACAACTTATTTTCTACTGACTATGATACTCAAAAAAACCACCCCAACACAAGCATCGGCTTTAAGGGATAATCCACGCCTAGGGATGCTCCAAATCAGCGATAATCGTCTCGTACAAGCTTTCTTTGACTGGCTAACAGGCTACTACCTTGCTCCCCCTCTCTGGAAAAGCACCCCCTCCTTAGAGCTAATCTATGGCATACTCCAGTATATAGGGGGATTAGCGATCGCTCTTAGCCACTGGCAATTAATCCCACTAGGATGTGTGTTATCCGTAGCTGGAGCGGCTCAATTGCAGGAAATAGCCCACTTTTGCGCCCATAATGCTTTTTTCCCTCAATATCCCACTTATAACCATCTTTTAGGTTGTTTGCTCACCTTAATTACCGGGAAAAAGCCCTTTCCATTGTTCAAAAAAGATCACCTACTAATTCACCACCCCCCGAAAAACCTAGCTACCATGAATGACAAGGGGAATACCCCCTACCTAGTAGAAGAGTTAGGTTTTGAATTTGGGGAAGAAGAGGCCTTCTATTGGCAAAATCTCGGCAAGTTATTACTCTCTCCCAAGTTTTACGGAGAAACCTTCCTTTCTCGTCTGACTAATCTCCTTAAAGCTCCCATTAACTATCAAATAGCTACCCTGATTGTGCTTTTCTTGGCCTCTGTTTGTGCGGGTTTAACCCATTCTTGTTTAATCTGCTTACTCTGGGCGCTATTTACCCAACTCGGAACCTATGCAGCCGCACTCTTGCAACAGCTACCGGAGCATAATTGGGCCTATGAAGCCGATGATAATGAGGCAGCTAAATCTCAGGTAATTGGTAAATCTTTTGCTCTATATCTGGGTGCTTACCCCCCGCGCTCAGACCACTGGTTAGAGTGGTTAAAGTGGTCCACGGAATTAGTGGGAGCAGTCTTTATTCGGCTAATCATCCTTCCAGTTAGCCTAGGGGCGCACTGTGTTCATCATGCTACACCAAACGATCACAACTGGGCTAACCAACTATATACCCTAAGAGCTTTTCAGACTGGCTCAATGAAAGGATGGCAGCGTTATCAATTCCTTGAGGTTTGGGGATACCGAAACGCATTAAACTACGTCTTTGTCGGTTTTAGTTTAAGGGGAAAAAGCTAAATTAAACTCGGTGTGCAACTATATTTTTAGTCTTGATTTACAACAAGGCTTTCAGAAATCAGCAGAGATAAAGTATCCTCTGGAACCCTGATTCTGTCCTTTTTAGTTGCACATCGCGTTAAATTAACCTAATTCTATACTCTCTCGCAAGAGTACAAGAGCGACCATCTCAACAATCTGTTATTTTTCGTGCTGTTCGTAGGCTGAGACGATTTTTTGTACTAAAGGATGACGCACCACATCGGCCCGCGATAGGTAACAAAAAGCGATCCCTTCTACTGATTTTAGGATTTTTTGAGCGGCAATTAACCCCGATTCTTGTTGTTGCGGTAAATCGGTTTGGGTGACATCTCCAGTTACTACCATGCGCGAACCGAATCCCAAGCGAGTTAAGACCATTTTTAACTGTGCTGGGGTGGTATTTTGGGCCTCATCAACAATAACAAAAGCATTAGCTAGGGTTCGTCCCCGCATATAAGCTAAGGGAGCGATTTCGATTTTACCCCGTTCCATCAGGTCGGGAATTTTGGCCGCTTCGATAAATTCGTATAAAGCATCGTAGAGGGGACGCAAAAAAGGATCGACTTTTTGCTGTAAATCCCCCGGGAGAAAGCCTAGTTTTTCCCCCGCTTCCACGGCCGGCCGGGTGAGGATAATCCGTTCTACTTTATCTTCTAATAAAGCTTGTACGGCTAAAACGGCGGCTAAAAAGGTTTTACCCGTGCCAGCAGGTCCAATACAAAAGGTGATATCGTGACTTTGAATCGCTTGGATATATTGACGCTGACGGAAGGTTTTCGCCCGAATTAGCTCCCCGCGACGGGTACGAGCGAGAATATCCTGCTGTAGTTCTTTATACTCGCTAGAACGCCCCGTATCGAGGGCATGGATAGCGGTCATAATATCGACTTCGGCGATTAACTTGGCCTCTTGCCATAAAATACTTAAGGAGCGTACAATCGCTGTGGCACGCTCCACGGGGGTCGGTTGCCCCGCAATCCGCAATTCCATCCCTCTGAGGACTAAATTCGCCCCAGTTTGCCTGGCTATCAATTTGAGGTTAGCTTCTTGATGACCAGCTAAAGCGATCGCACTTTCTGAACTGGGGAATTGAATCGTTTGCCAAGTTTCCGTCATGCTTGGGGCTAAATTATCCTTTGGCTGTTTCTACCACTTTAGCAAAAGCGACGGGATCGAGGACGGCTAATTGGGCTAACATTTTCCGATTCAGGAGGATATTAGCTTTCTTTAATTGTCCGGTCAGTTGGCTGTAACTGATGCCCTGTTGACGAGCAGCCGCGTTAATGCGGGTAATCCAAAGACGACGAAAATCGCGTTTACGTTTGCGACGGTCTCTATAGGCATTCCGCAAGGCCTTCATTACCTGTTGGTTAGCGGTACGGAATAAGCGCGAGTGAGAACCGCGAAAACCTTTGGCTAATTTGAGAACTTTTTTGCGTCGCTTGCGGGCGACATTCCCCCGTTTTACTCTAGACATGATAATCCTTTAGACAATTTTTCTGGAAAATTTACAAATAGGGCAACATTAAGCGCACTTCCTTCTCGTCGCGCTCGTGTACCAAGGTAATCTGGGACAAACGACGGCGCTTGCGTTCGGCACTTTTATGATCGAGTAGGTGATTTTTGAAGGCTTTGCGACGTTTGATTTTTTTGCCGCTTCCCGTGGCCTCGAATCGTTTGGCCGCCGCCTTTCGCGTTTTTAGCTTGGGCATAAACTCCGTTTTATTAAATCGACACAATCACTAATACTATCACAAATAGAAGACTTTGGGCAAGAAGTGGCCAAAAGATTTCCAGGCTTATCCTTACTTTGGCCGGGTCTGTGCTTGGGAATTAAATCAATCAGGAATTTTCCCCTTCCTTTCGATCGAATGGCTAAGATGTGGATGAAGTCTCGTGTTAACACGCATCTGGAGAAGTCATGGCTAAAACCTTACTAGAACAATTACGCCAATTTACAGTGGTTGTTGCCGATACCGGCGATATCCAAGCGATCGAAGCTTTTACCCCCCAAGATACCACCACTAACCCCTCCCTGATTACGGCCGCGGCCCAAATGCCCCAATATCAGCCGATTGTCGATCAAACCCTGCAAGCGGCCAGAGAAGAATTAGGAGAGCAGGCCACCCCGGAAGATGTGGCCAAATTAGCTTTCGATCGCCTAGCCATCGGTTTTGGCCTACAAATCCTGCAAATCGTCCCCGGCCGCGTCTCCACCGAAGTGGATGCTCGTCTTTCCTACGATACCCAAGCTACCATCGACAAGGCCCGTTATCTCATTTCCCAGTATGAACAAGCGGGTATCTCTAGAGAAAGAGTCTTAATTAAAATTGCCTCGACTTGGGAAGGGATTAAAGCCGCAGAAGTCCTCGAAAAAGAGGGAATTCACTGTAATTTAACCCTATTATTCGGTTTTCATCAGGCGATCGCCTGTGCGGAGGCGGGAGTAACCTTAATTTCTCCCTTTGTCGGTCGGATTCTCGATTGGTATAAAAAAGAAACTGGTAAAGACTACGTTGGCGCTGAAGATCCCGGAGTCCAATCCGTCACCCAGATCTATAACTACTATAAAAAGTTCGGTTATAAAACCGAAGTTATGGGGGCAAGTTTCCGCAATATCAGTGAAATTCGCGAGTTAGCCGGTTGTGATCTTTTAACCATTTCCCCGAAACTGCTCGAACAATTGCAAGAGACAGAGGCCGATTTACCCCGGAAGCTCGATCCAGCACTGGCTACAACCCTTGATATTGTCAAAATTCCCATGGATAAAGCGAATTTTGAGAAAATGCACGCCGAAGATGCTATGGCTTCCGAAAAACTAGCGGAAGGTATTCAAGGTTTCACCAAAGCTTTAGAGTTATTAGAACAACTGCTGATTCAACGTTTAACCCAGTTGGAAGGTCAGTCAACCCTAGAACACGCCGCCGAAGATATTTTTCGAGTTTATGATCATGATGGGGATGGTTTCATCACCCGGGAAGAATGGGCGGGAACCGATGCGGTATTCGATGCGATCGATATTAACCATGATGGGAAAATTTCTCCCGATGAGATCGCTGTCGGTTTGGGTGCGGCTTTTCGTTTAGTGGAAGCCTAGAATTGGTTGTGAGTTGAATCATTGATTGCTCTGATTTTAATCGGTAACTAATGGTGAGTTGCTCACATAGCCTAGAAGTGTTTTCCCACTGCTGAAAATTTACTACCCTGTCCGGCTAGAGATATAATGCAAGGTTTTTGAAAGTCCCAATCCTATTTTCTTGCACTAACATCGGACTTTAACAGGTCAAAAGCTTTATTTTAAAAGGGTTTTACCATTATTCAGCAAGCCCTAAGTAATAGGACAAAATTAACTTCTTGGTTAGGACAGGCACTCATGGAACAGGCAAGAGGCAGAAGGGGGAATAAATAATCAGTTTTTAATAACCAGATTTAGTATGAATCACCACCGATTTTTCTAAAATTACTATTTCTATTTTAGGTGGTCTAAGTGTGTTTTAGCCTAACTGCCTAATCAAACAACAATCTTAAGCTTTATCTCCTCAGTCCTCAACAGTGATACAATTGCCGTCATAGCTAGGGGTGTCTGAGGCAATCAGGCTGAGAAAGACCCTTAGAACCTGAGACTGGGTAATTCCAGCGTAGGGAAGCTGTTTACAGAGGAAATAAAATTATGAGACAAGAATGGGTTGCCCCCCGGCGCGGACAAGCAAATGTATCGCAAATGCACTACGCCCGTCAGGGGATAATTACCGAAGAGATGGCTTATGTGGCAAAACGGGAAAATCTCTCTCCCGAATTGATTCGCAGCGAAATCGCCCGAGGAAGACTGATTATTCCGGCTAATATCAATCACCTCAATCTCGAACCTATGGCGATCGGTATTGCTTCTAAGTGTAAAGTTAATGCTAATATCGGGGCTTCCCCTAACTCCTCGAATATTAACGAAGAACTGGAAAAATTACACCTAGCGGTCAAATACGGCGCGGATACGGTGATGGATCTTTCCACCGGTGGCGGTAATTTGGACGAAATTCGCACCGCGATTATCAATGCTTCTCCTGTCCCCATCGGTACTGTACCCATCTATCAAGCGGTGGAAAGCGTTCACGGCAATATTGAAAAACTCACCCCCGAAGATTTCCTCCATATTATCGAAAAACACGCCGGGCAAGGGGTGGATTACATGACGATTCATGCGGGAATCCTCATCGAACACCTGCCTTTAGTCAAAACTCGTCTGACCGGGATTGTCTCCCGGGGTGGTGGTATTATTGCTAAGTGGATGCTACACCACCACAAGCAAAATCCTCTCTACACCCATTTCGACGAAATTATCGAGATTTTCAAGCGTTATGACGTTTCTTTTAGTCTCGGTGACTCCCTGCGTCCCGGTTGTACCCACGATGCTTCCGATGCAGCCCAATTAGCGGAATTGAAAACCCTCGGCCAACTGACGCGCCGCGCTTGGGAACACGATGTACAGGTGATGGTGGAAGGACCTGGCCATGTTCCCATGGATCAAATTGAATTTAATGTGAAAAAACAAATGGAGGAGTGTAGCGAAGCACCTTTCTATGTTCTTGGTCCTCTTGTCACCGATATTGCTCCAGGGTACGATCATATCACTTCGGCGATCGGGGCGGCTCTGGCGGGTTGGTACGGGACGGCGATGTTATGTTATGTCACCCCGAAAGAACATCTCGGTTTACCCAACGCTGAAGATGTGCGAAATGGCTTAATTGCCTACAAAATAGCGGCTCATGCGGCAGATATCGCCCGTCATCGTCCCGGAGCGCGCGATCGTGACGATGAACTCTCAATTGCTCGTTATAATTTCGATTGGAATCGTCAATTTCAGTTATCCTTGGATCCCGATCGCGCTAAGGAATACCACGATGAGACTTTACCCGCAGATATCTATAAGACTGCGGAGTTTTGTTCGATGTGTGGACCGAAATTCTGTCCTATGCAAACTAAGGTCGATGCCGATGCGATTACGGAATTAGAGAAGTTTCTCGCTAGTCAGAATCAAGAAAATCTAACCCCAGTTTAAAGGGGAGTTAGTAAGAGGGCTGACTTGATTTCAGCCCTCTTACTAGGATAGAAGTCAAAATTATGGGAATAGCCGCCGATTTTTTGACTAATTGACCCGTTTTTCTAGATATTGACCGATCATCAATTCTTGACCGGCGCGAGAGATAATCGTTTGTCGAGTACGATATTGTTGACCGATGAGTTTAATTTCTTCTTCAAAGACAGAACCGGCGTATTCTGTTCTCAGACAGAGAGTAGAGGGGTTAGGAAAGGTATAAATAGCGCTAACGGGTTTATCCGTCGCAAATCCCCGATCGCGATAGAGAATATTATCTAAAATACCGAATATAGTCGAACCGTTGGAGGGTTTTTTACTCTGGGGACGGAGATAATTACTTTGCCAAGTGACTTCCGTACCACCTAATAAAGTTGTATCTTCCAGATTATGTAAACGGGCAAGTTGAATTAATGGTTCGCTGCCTTGGGGTAAATATTTAATCTCGATGGCGCTGATAACTTCTTGGGGTTCCGTTTCTTGGGTGAGGGTGTAATAACGTCTCTGGGATTGCCAGCGTCCTTCTGTCTGCTTAAAAAAGGCTAAAGCCGAGGTTTCCAGCGATAATTGGGCGGTTTGAATTAATGTCATAGAAATAAAACCTTTCCTGTTTTTTGGGAGAGCAGATTTGTTATCCTTTGTCAAGAGTTTGCCAGAGAATTGTTACACATCTTAATACAATTATAAGCTGTTAAGTATTTAAATTGCCAGTTGAGATAAGGCAAGAGGCAAGAGGAGATAGGGTGATAGGGTGATAGGGTTTTGGGGTGATAGGGTGATGAGACAGCTTCCCCACTTCCCCACTTCCCCATCGCCCAACCCACTTTTTACTTTTTACTTTTCACCCGATCTGCCCGGTCTTGGTATTGTTAAAAGTATAGAACCTCCGAACAAGGTCTCAACTCCGTGCAGTTAAAACAAGTAATCATCGCCCATAAGGCCAACCATCCCCAAAGTAAAGCATGGGCGGAAAAATGCGCTAAACAGTTAGAAGCCCGTCAGTGTAAAGTTTTAATGGGACCCAGTGGCTTTAAAGATAATCCCTATCCAGTATTTTTAGCCTCAGCATCGGAAAAAATCGACCTCGCCATCGTTTTGGGGGGAGATGGAACCATTTTAGCCGCCGCTCGCTATTTAGCTCAGGAAGACATTCCAATTTTAGCGGTGAATGTCGGCGGCCATCTGGGATTTTTAACGGAACCTTTTGAGATTTTCCAAGATACGGAGACGGTCTGGGAGCGTTTACAATCCGATCACTACGCGGTACAACAACGGATGATGTTAACTGCCAGAATCTATGAAGGGGATAAAAGAAACCCGCAGGCAGTGAGCGAGGCATTTTATGCCCTGAATGAGATGTGTGTGAAACCCGCTAGTATCGATAGGATGCCCACCTCGATCCTCGAAATCGAAGTGGACGGCGAAGTAGTAGATCAGTACCAAGGAGATGGTTTATTAGTGGCTACTCCCACGGGGTCCACCTGTTACACCGCTTCCGCTAATGGCCCGATTATACACCCCGGCATGGAAGCGATCGCTGTCACCCCGATTTGTCCCTTGAGTCTCTCCAGTCGGCCGATTGTCATTCCCCCGGCATCTCTGGTCAGTATTTGGCCTCTGGGAGACTACGAATTAAACACTAAACTCTGGATGGATGGTGCTTTAGCCACTTCCATTTGGCCTGGGCAATGGGTGGGAGTTACCAAAGCTGAAAAATTCGCCCAATTTATTATCCTGCGGGAAAGCTATTCTTTTTATCAGACTCTACAGGAAAAATTGCAATGGGCCGGGGCGAGAATTCATTATGATGGCAATCGTCATAATTAGGGTTTGCGGCAAAAAGTTTTTCGTGGGGACAGGGTGTGGGGTGTGGGGTGTGGGGTGTAGGGTTTTACCCATTTTCAGGGGGTCAATTACCTAATTTTCAGGGAAAAAGTACCTTAATTTTCCCCCTGATCACTCCCATGCCTGGTACTTTTTGATTTCAAAAAAGCCTAAAAGTCTTACCCAACAAGGTTTTTAGATTAGTACATCGCTTGGTACAAAAAACAAGGGCAACAAAGCCTGAAACGACCGGCTACTGACTCCTGACTCCTGACTCCTACCACCACCGAAAAACTTTTTCAGCAGACCCTAATTACCGAGATGCCAGTAGGGATCGTTAAAGGTTGAGCGGGGGACAAGGAGCAAAAAGCCCCTTGGACCCCAGCGAATAGAGGGTCAAAAGTTATCAAAATATTTGACAAAATTGCCACTTTATGGTAGGAAATTGGGTCATTATTATCCCTTAAATTTTAAATTTCATCCCATCCCGTTAAGCCAGAAGACATAACATAACTGGTAACGGTTGCTTCAAAAAAGTTAGCTTTGGTGTGGCCTTCTTTTTTGGTATCGGAGAAGCGTTCCAGATGGTTATAGGGACTTTTGTTATACTTTTCTTCCTTGTATAAAGGCTCAAGTCCGATCGCTTTCAGCCGAATATTAGCGAGGTATTTGGTGTACTGTTCGGTACTGTATTCGGTAATACCTAAAATGTCGTTGCCAACAATGTGATTTGTCCAGCGACATTCGTGTTTAACGGCCGTATCGAACATTTCATAAATCTGTTCAACGGAATGGGGAAAAATTGCCATGGCTTCGGGAATAAGTTTCTGATACAAACGGACGTGACTTAATTCGTCCCGATTGATCATTTTGAAAACGTCAGCACTACCGGACATTAGCTGTCGAGAAGCGAGATTATAGAAAAAGATGACGCAACTACCCATCCTTTCAGAGTGGGGCTAGAACATACCATTATCTTCTTGAACCTTTTCTTGAATCGATAGAGCGTATTGGATAACTATTATCATCCAAGACTTTTACAGAGTAAGTTCCTGCGTTAATCTTTCTGATAACAGATTCTGATTCCCATCCGAACATTGCCGCTATCTCAGAGAAAGAGATATTTGTGTCAGACAGCAGTTCATGAATTAACCTTAACTCATCTATAGAGAGTTTTTTTCGTTTTACAGTGCTGCGTCTGATTGGATAGGTTATTGATGGATCGTACCAAGCTTTTCCACAATTGATATCAGATATAGTAGAGGCATCAATATTAAAAAACTCTGCAATAACGGAAAACTTAGTTTTCTCTGTCTTGAGGATTAGCTTTATTTCATTGACTTGTATCAAAGAAATTTTTTCATTCCCACTATACAGACATTCGTTATACCCGCACTCAATAGAGTTAAGCTTGTTTATCCAATAACTTTCTCTTTCCCTTAATCGACAAAGAGTTACTCCAGACTCTAGTATCTGAAAGTAAAATTTTTCAGGATACTTTTTTAACTCTGGGTAAAATCTCAATGATTCGTCTCCACTACTTGATAGCAACAAGTGTTGACCTATCCTTTGTGGAAAATTTCGGGTACACCCAACATACGCTCTTTCGTTTTCAAGGTTCTGCACTTTGTAAATAACACCAGTCTCCATATCTGTAAAAAAACTTTTTACATTTATAATTATGGCATATTTACCAAGCGGAAGAAGATACTCACCCTCTGTTCGTTGAACCTTCCCCTTTAAAATAGAGGCTTGGCTGCTGATTACCCATTGTTTTTAATAGCTGCCTTACGGCTTTTATTAAATCCCTTAACTTTTTTCTGCTCTCGCTCCTTTACGCTTATCTTTTCAGACTTCGCTTTGGTTTAAGGGCTTTAGGGCTTCCCAGCAATTTGGCGAGTTTTAACTAACACCTCACGATGCTAGTGGGCTACCTCATTATTTAACCCATTATAAAAATACAAACTCTCTAGCAAATAATCGGCAAGAAGGGCGATAAAATAGCTTTCAGTAGTTTGTTTATCGATATACTGCTGGTAGAGACTAGCAATAAATTCACAGCGATCCTTGAGAACTTTATCGGTGCGCCAAAAGTCATAAACTTCGCCTCGGCGATCGGAGGGAATAATCGTTTCAATTAAGTATTGATAACTTTGATTGTGCATGGCTTCTTGAGAAATTTGTTCCGCCATACAAAGACTAATTTCTGGCGCAGTGACGCTACCTTTTAGGTGGGGAATATTACAGGTTTGCACGGAATCAAGAAAAGTTAGATAGGATAAAATACCATCATAAGCATATCTTTCTTCGTCGGTAAGATGCCCGTATTCAGTCACGTCTTGAGTGATATCTAATCGTTGCGGAATCCAGAAATTTTCGCGCATTTGTTGATATAAACCCACCGCCCAGGTGTAGCGGACATCGTTTAATTGCATCAGGTTGGTGGTGTTACCAAACCAGATCGAACGGTTTTCGATCGCATCATCTCCCGCCGGATTGAAGATCGGGGAAATGGGCATCGAAGGGCAAGAATTAACTAAATGTAAGGACATGATTACTTGGATATTATGGCACTTTTAGGTTATAATATATTTTCGGTAAAAAGTCAAATGTTTTGATTAGGAATAAATTCAAAATCTAGGGCTTCTGCCAAAGTAAATGGGCAATAGTTCGGGAATTTCTCTAGGTTTATCCCTGTTTCAATGGCGGCTTTTTTTCTGGCCTTATTGTAGCATTTTTTTAAATTTTCTTCTGTTAAAAAAATCTTAAGACTAGGGCTATTTTCTAAATCTTCTTCGATTCTTTCGCGATGCTCAAAAAGGGTTAATGCCCAGCTTCTGGTTTGTTTTTCTGGCTCTTGTAAGTATTTTAGTAAATGCCATAAAATCACAGTTAGATTACTTTTAAGGGCTTTCTGTTGACTGATAGACATAGATTTTATTTCTTCAATTAAATTCTCTAAATCTAAATCAGAAAATTGATGATTTTCTAGTAAAGATATGGTTTTCTCTAGCCAGAGATAGTAGTCCTTTTCGTATAAGTTCTTTTCCATAATTATCCCCATTATTTTGATATTTCAGGAAACCAATCCTCATTTAACGCCTGTTCTATAGTGCAAATTGGAGCTAAACTGACCAAATTTTCAGCCATTCCCGATAGATCCAAAAATAATTTACGAGCATTTTGATAACAGGGCAAGAAAATTTCCGATAGATAGGGCTTTAAACTGGGACTGTCTTCAATAATTTGTTGAATTCGTAGGCGAAAGTTACGAATTTCATTTTTCCATCCTCTTTGATTATATTCTAATTCCGACTCCCAGTGAACCAGTTTTAGCAAATGTTCTAATAACCGAGTTAAATAACTCTTTAAACTTTGTCGTTGGCTTTTGCCCATGTCGCTAATTTCCTCGATGAGATTATCCAAATCTAAATCGGAAAATTGATGATTTTCTAGTAAAGATATGGTTTTCTCTATCCAGAGATAGTAATCTTTTTCGTATAAATCACTCTTCATTGCTTAATCCTCTCCGAGAAACTCAGGAAACCAATTTTCATCTAAAATTTGGTCGATTGCTCCAATAGGTGTAGAACTTAAAAGTCTTTTATCGATGCCAGAACCTTCGATAAATAGATGGCAAGCATCCTCATAACATTGCTCAAGAATCTCGGTGAGGTAAGATACTAAGTTTGTATTATAAGTTCCATCCTTTTTGTTGCTAATAATTCTTTTTATTTGAATGCGAAAATTTAAAATCTCCCGTCGCCACTTGTTTTTATTGTAATCGCGCTTAGATTGCCAATAAGTTAATTTAAGTAAATGTTCCAAGAGTTTAGTTAGTAACCTCTCTAACTTCTGACGTTCTCTTCTGGACATATCTTTTATTTCTTCAATTAAATTTTCTAAATCCAACTCAGAAAACTGGCGATTTTCTAGTAAAGATATGGTTTTCTCTATCCAGAGATAGTAATCCTGTTCGTATAAGTTCTTTTCCATAGTCCCTCACCTTAATTAACTATAATCCAACCAAATCATCAATGATTATTATCCTCATATTCAGGAAACCAATCATCATCCAAAGCTTGGGCAAGAGTGAGAATTTTTTCCGTGGGCAAAGTATTGATTTTTACTCCCATTTTTCTAGCTAGGATACGAAGGGCTGACTGATAACATTTATCAAAACTATTCTCTAGATAGGACTTTAAACTTGGATTATCATCAAGAACTTCCCATAAATCAATTCTAAAAATAGTAATTTCTCCTTTCCAGTGATTAGCATTATATTGGCTTTCCGATTGCCAATAAGCAAGTTGCAGCAAATGTTGGATTATTCTAGTCAATAAACTTGTTAAGGTATGTTTTTCCTTGATACCCATACTTTTAATCTCCTCGATGAGATGATCTAAATCTAAATCGGAAAATTGATGATTTTCTAGTAAAGATATGGTTTTCTCTATCCAGAGATAGTAATCCTGTTCGTATAAGGTCTTATCCATAGCTGTGATTAGGTGATTAATAAAACTCATTTTATCAGTCCTAATCTTTGATGTAAAAAAATTAAGGTGGGCATTGCCCACCGAAGTTAACCTTAATTAGCGCAACTAGAACAACTATCGTCAGACTCTCGAAAATTGTCCTTTTGTACGGTGCGGATATAATAAATCGCTTTACACCCCAATTCCCACGCCATAACTAGGGTATCAAAGATATCTTTGGCAGTGAGACAACGGTTGGGTTCTGCGGGGAAATAAACCCCTTCATTGAGGTTGAATAATAACTCCATAGAAATCCCCGTATCGATCCATTCTTGCATAGTAGCGATCGCTTTCACCACTTGCTGCTGTTCGAGATTTTTGTTCTCTGAATAAAACCAGAAAGCTTCTTCAATAAAAGGTGGTGCGATGGGAACAGTCCCTTTTGCCCATTTATCGTAGAAAAAGCGACTATAAACCGGCAAAACACTAGCGGTACATCCCTGTACCAAACTAGAGGAAGTATTAGGAGCAATGGCGGTAATATGGGAATTACGGATGCCAAATCGTTGAATATCTGCGGCTAATTGTTGCCATCTTTGCGGTTGCACTGCATTATTTAAAAACCATTCCACTGGTTTGGCACCGATTAATTTACCTTGACTCCATTCGCTACCCAAGAAAGCTTGATAAGCGCCGCGTTCTTTGGCTAATTCCATCGAAGAATAGGTACACCAATAGCCAATTTCTTCAAATAAATTACTAATTTCTGACAGGTTATTGTAGGATAATTTCCGTTTAGCTAACCAGTCAGCCAATCCCATCGCCCCTACCCCAATAGTGCGATATTTATCGTTGTGGTTTTTAGCATTATCAAAGGGAGGATTAGTGATATCGATAGTATTGTCGAGAATCCTGACAGCGATTTGACAATTAGACTCGATTTCTTCCTTGTCGATGTTGGCTAAATTAAGGCTAACTAAATTACAGCAATGGGCAGTTTTATCGGGGGTGACATTGCTAAAAGATTCGGTGCATTGTCCTGTTAGAATGCCGTTAAACATTCCCAGATGACGCTTGGGTTCTGTAAAACAGTAGGTGTCATCTCGACGACAGGTTAACTCTACCGATTCAATGCGGATAAACTGAGTGGCCGAACGTTGGGGTTCTTTTAAAGTCCATTGTAAGCGATGGGTTTTAAGTCCCAATTGACCAAGTTGAAATAGTCCGACAGAATTAATCAGTAAACGATATTTTGGTTGACAGAGATATTCTTGATAATTTCCCTTTCCATTTGGCATCAATTTATAGCCACCGTCATCCATAAAAGTAACTTTGGAATCAACTCCTAAAGTCTGTAACATTAGGCGAATATCGAGCAAAAATTGCCGGTTAACAGCAGCAATCTGGAGAGACTCGTTAGAACCATTGCGGGCAACTGTTCCATCGGCATCAAGTAAACCAGCTAACCATTCTAAACGAGATTTAATTGTGTAACCATTGAGAGGAACTGTAAATTTACTGGGAATATCTAACGGGAGTTTACAGACGATCCGATCTTGTTTACTGTCATGATATACCGCTAGGGTATCGGTTTCTTTTCTCCAAAAAGTACCTTTTTCAATAGAGCCATTTCCCCGATATTTGTTACGAATAGCCAATAAGGGAAGTAACTCTTTTTTAACTCCGTATAGGTCAACTTCTGGCATTCCATTGTTTCCGTAACTCCCATCTCCAGAAAAGAATCCTGCGGTGTAGGCGTAGGGAAAGTCAAGATCATTTTCTGACTGGATGAGAGGCAGCTGGTATTTAATTAATTTATCTCCTTGTTTGAGGTCTTTTGCCTCGACAATTTCCACGGTTCCCTTGTAGTTTTTCTGAACGTAAAACTTATGGTAGTAAGTACATTCTAAGGCCTCTCCGTTAGAGAAATTTACCTTTAATAAAGGCTGGTTTTCTCCAGTCTTTTTAACTAATACTTCTGACCACTCCAATCCATTCCAGACATTAACATATTCCCCCACCAAATCAGCGATTGCTATTTGTCCTCGGTCAGTAAGAATTTTTGTTTCTCCCGCGACGCATAAATTTACACCGGGGATATAGCCATCATGTTTATTAGGATTAGCGCGATTGATGGTATCTTTGAAGGCAATGTAGGGCATTCCTGTTTCTACTTGGGAACGCATGATACTTTTAAATAAGTCCCGGGCATTGATTTTTTTATAGAGGAGAATCTCTTGATCTAAATTAGCTTCTACTAAACGATAGGCCTCTTCAAATTCTTCCCCCCATAGTTCCGCTAATTCTATACCTAATTTATTGCGAACTTCGTAGGGATCTACTAATGTCCACTCGTCTTTATTTATCACCCGACGCATGAATTCATCGGTGATAACTAATTGGGGAAAAACATCATAAGCTTTGCGTCTTTGATCACCGTTTTCTGTCTGCATTTCCAGAAATTCTGGCACATCTAAATGCCAGATGTCAACACCGATAGTTACTGCCCCGGCGCGTCTTCCCCCCTGATTTACTGCAATAGCTGTATCGTTGAGTAATTTAATCCAAGGAATAATCCCCCCGGAAGCATTAGCTTTCCCCATTACCCAGCTACCAGTGGCGCGAATTCTACTCACATTCACCCCGACACCGCCACCATTTTTTGAGATGCGGGCAGCATTAGTAAGCTCGTCGAAAATGCTTTCTAAACTGTCGTCAATGGAGAGGATAAAACAACTGGTTAGGGAACCTTTGGGAGTGCGTAAATTGGCTAAAATTGGGGTGGCAAGAGAGATTTTTCTTTGAGCAATCGCTTGATAAAATTTCTTCGCCCAGTGGAGTCTATTAGCTGGTTCTTCCACAGTGGCAAGCAGTAAGGAACAGGTTAATAATGCCTCTTGGGGTAACTCATTTTTGAGTAAATAACGGCTAGTGATTAACAATGCCCCGGCGTAATCATAATCGATGTCCCAATCAGGATTAATCCAAGAACCAGCTTCTTTTAATTCTGCCTCGGAATAGATGAGAATCCTTTCGTCGTACAGCTGATTTTTAACTTGAGTTTTGACGGTTTTCTCGTAATTTCCGTACTGATAACCCCGGGCTACTAAGGTATCTTTCCAAAGACTCCAAATATGCAATCTTCCCGCCACATAGCGCCAATCCGGTTCCTCTGGACTACACATTTCTAGGGCGCAATTAATTAAATTATCCTGTATTTCCCTAGTGGTAATCCCATCCCGCAGGCGTGTGGTTAAACCCGCTTCTAAGGCGATTGAATTGACTTTTTTGCCCTCACAAGCCCACTCTACCACGTCGCGAATTTTGCCGATATTTAAGCTTGTGGTGGAACCATCGCGCCGAATCACTCTAATTCCATGGCTGCCCATATTAGCTAAAGGGGTAGAACGAAAGGGTATTACTTCGTTATTTTTGTGAATGGAGACGGCAGTAGTCAAGGGCTTCGATTGCATAATTAGGAAATTGCGGCGTTAAAAAATTTGACAAATTAATCTATTTGTACTAGAGTATTCTATCAGATTTTCTGGGAAAACACAACATCTAGCGTGTTAAATAATCTTATCACTCTATATATGGTATAGCTAGGATTATTTTGTTCCCTAAAAACAGTGTTTTGGATGACATTTTCTGGAAAAAATCAAGAATTTTTTCCAGAAAATAGTTCTTTTGTATGCTTGACAAAAAAGTTCTTCTTTGATAAGAAAAACAGATTGACAAAATACTTTTGATCCGATTCTGCTTGACTGCTGAGGAGGTTGTGGTCAGACTTTATTTGTTCTTAACTTTTCGATAATTTAAGACAAGAGTGGATTAAAAGTCAAATTTCCTCTGAGAACCTCTGAGAGAGTAAATTTTCTCTTTTCGCTATTTAGTGGCTTACCGCTAGAATAATAGGACAAAACGCTATATATAGCGTCTAGCGAGTAGAGGACAAGGATGAAATATTTAGAAGAATGGCGTGATAGCGGGGTGGATGCGGAGTTAATCGAACTCAATGTCACCGGTTTAGCGGGGTTATCTCCCAGTGAATACCTACTCTACTCCCAAGAATTACCGCGACGCAATGATGGCAGAGTTAGGGACGATATTCTCAAGCGTTATGAACATATCAGTCAAGGCGGTTGGTGGTGTTCAGGAATTGACTTATTAACGGGTAATTATGACCTTTGGGGCTGTTTTAAGCCCGATTTTCCCCGTTTAAGCCTTGATAAGGCTAAACCGATTAAGTACGAACATCCTCCCCAAACCCCTACGGGAGTCTTTGCTTTGCGGGTTCCCCTGAAAATTTGGCAAAGAATAGCCCAGCATATCAGTATTAATATTTTAACTGAAGAAGTGGATAATAAGCAAGAGGATCTCGGTTTTTGGTCCTGGGTAATTAAACATCCAGAGATACCTATTTGTCTTACGGAAGGAGCGAAAAAAGCGGGGGCATTACTAACAGCAGGTTATGCGACAATTGCCTTACCCGGAATTCACAATGGTTATCGTACTCCCAAGGACGAATTAGGTAGAAGAATCGGCAAATCTCATCTAATTCCGCAGCTAGAAAAATTAGCTAATTCAGGACGAAAGATTTATCTAGTTTTTGATCAAGAAACTAAACCAAAGAACCAACAAGCGGTTAATTTAGCTTTACAGAGAATGGGTTATCTATTCAGTCAGGCTAACTGTCAGGTAAAGGTGGTTACTTGGGATGCTGCTGACGGTAAAGGGGTGGATGATTTACTAATCAATCGAGGAGAAGATTACTTCCAACAAGTCTATCAAAAAGCTACCTCTTGGGAAATTTGGAAGGCAGCGAGTTTAAATAGTTTAACTCTCCCACCTCATCTAGAGTTAAATAGCCGTTACTTGCCAGATATTGCTATCCCTACATCAGCGCAGTTAATGGCGATTAAATCGGCTAAAGGTACAGGAAAAACTGAGTTTTTAGCTAAGATAGTTAAACAGGCTATTGCCAATCAACAAAAAGTTTTAGTTATTGGTCATCGAGTCAAACTGGTAGAGGAGCTATGTCAACGCTTTGGTTTAAACTATATTAGCAAAGTTAGAGATAATCCTGCGGCACAAATTTACGGTTATGGTTTATGTATTGACTCTCTCCATCCCCAATCACAAGCTAAATTTCATGCGGAAGATTGGCAAGGAGCTATGATTATTATCGATGAGATCGAACAAGTTTTATGGCATGGGTTAAATGGGGATACTTGTAAAACTAATCGAGTAGCAATTTTAAAGTCTTTAAAGTCTCTACTCCAAACTGTGGTCAGCAGCGGGGGAAAAGTCTTAGTTGCTGATGCTGATTTAAGTGATATTTCCCTAGAATATTTAACTTCTTTAGCAGCTATTAAACTAGAAACTTTCTTGATTAGTAACGATTGGAAACCTAATTATCAGCAAGCTTGGCGAGTTTATAACTACTCTGATAATACTCCCCAACAGCTAGTTAAGGATTTAGTTAAACATATTAAAGAGGGAGGAAAACCTTTTGTTTGTCTATCAGCACAAAAATTAACCAGCAAATGGGGGACAATTACCCTAGAATCTTATCTAAGAAAGCAATTTCCTCAGAAGAAAATTCTGCGGATAGATTCAGAGTCATTGCCAGATTCTAGTCACGCTGCCTATCAAGCGATTGGCAATTTAAATCAGTTGTTGCTTAACTATGATATAGTTCTAGCTAGTCCTGCGATCGAAACGGGAATTAGTATTGATATTCAGCAACACTTTACCTCGGTTTGGTGTTTAGCACAGGGAATTCAAACTCCCACTTCTATCGCTCAATTTTTAGGGAGAATTAGAGAGAATATTCCTCGTTATATTTGGTCAGCAGTGTACGGATTTAATCAGGTGGGCAATGGTTCCACTTCTATCCCCAAACTTCTCACCTCTGGACACCGATTAACGGAGGTTAATATTCGCTTACTACACCAATCAGATTTAGAATCTCTTGAGGATTTAGATACAAATTTTCAAGCGGAATCTCTCCTCTGCTGGGCAAAAATGGCTGTGCGAGTAAATGCTTATATGCTTAATTATCGTCAGTCAATCTTAGGTATTTTACAAGCAGAAGGTCATAGAATTAAAGAACGGAATCAGGAAGAAGAACTAGAAATAAATAATCAGTTAACGGAAGCAATTGAAGAAATTAGGGAACATAATTATCGTTCTGAATGCGAGGCAATTGCCAGCGCAGCCGAGATCACGGAATCAGAATATCGTTGGCTTAAAAAACAGTTAATTAAGTCAGTGAAAGAAAGGAGAATTATCAGGAAATATGACCTATACAAACGCTATGGAATCCCCGTCACACCGCAATTAGTGATTAAAGATGATCAGGGATGGTATCAAGAACTACGCTTACATTACTTTTTGACAATTGGGCGACAATTTTTGTGCGATCGAGATGCTTTAATTGCCCGTAAACTGATAGAATCAGGTCACGGAAGTTTATTTATTCCTGATTTTAATGGTAGTCAATTAGGAGTGATTATCGGGACGTTAGAAGTGTTAGGAATTCCCGTATTATTAGCTAACCCTGAAAGAGAATTAACTAATCATGATGCCGATTTACAAAAAATGGCCGAAATCGCCATTAAAAACCGCAACGAGATTAAAACTATCACCAAGATTAACCTCTCTAATACTTCCCGTCCTCTGACGATTATTCGTAATTGTTTGAACTTGTTAGGTTATGAATTAACCAGCAAGGGCCGCCAGAGAATTGCTAAAAAATCTCTAAAAGTTTATCAGATTGTTGCCCATCAGGATGGTAGAGAACAAGTGTTTCAACAATGGTTATTTAGAGATGAAAAATGTGCGGGAAGTTCTGAGATTTGGTATGAGGACTATCTCTTTTCTCTCACCCAGAAACCATCTCTAGGCGAACCGGAAAATGCTTATATTCAATTAAGTCTAGAATTATAGTCTAGCTATGGGGAAAATTGCCTATTTAAGCGACTTTTTTTCCCAAAATGACCACATCAGCCAGAAAATCGTCTAGATCGGCAATTTGAGGTAAATAACCCCATCGTTGAAAGCCGAATTTTTCAAAGAGACGAATACTGGCTTGATTGTGGGCAAAAATAATACACATAAGATTAGATATACCCAATTTGGGACAGCGATTCAGGGCATATTCTACTAATAATTTACCGGTTCCACGACCTTGATAATCGGGGGCAATATATAAACTAACTTCTGCCGTTTTTTGGTAAGCGACACGACCATAAAACATCTGTAAACTCAGCCAACCCACCACCCGACCTTCGATCGCTATTACCCAGATGGGATACTGTTCAGGATCGTGCTTTTTAAACCATTCTAGCCGACTTTCGAGGGAAATAGGCTTTAAATCTGCGGTGGCCTTGCGAGTGGGAACAGCAGCATTATAAATCTCGATAATTGTTGGTAAATCTGTTTCTTTGGCCTCGCGAATAATCATAGAATATCAAGTAAAAAGTAAAAAGTAAAAAGTAAAAAAATAATATTTCTTATTTTCTACCTACCTATCGGGTTGATTATCAGGATGAAGTATAACCTAATTTTGCCTCTTTATCCAGCCATCTTACTTTAAAATTGAGTTTGATAGCGGACGGTAAACTCATTCAAATTGTAATCGTAGGAAAAGCGAATAAAAGACTGGGAATTGACTCGATAGACGGTTTCCAAATTGGGAAGAATATTAAAATCCGTTGCCCTGATCGCATTACTAACCGCATTCTCCACATCATACACGACCCCTTGGGCTAAGAGGGGAATCGCCAACTGAACCACTCCAAATTGAATTAATTGTTCTGTATTTTTCCCCTGTAAACCATTAAAAACCGACAGCAATTGTTCCCCCAAAAGTCGAATGATTTCCCCTTGGCTGCGGGGGGGAGTGCTGGTTAATTTAACTAGGGGAGTATTAAGCAATCCCTCATCTTCACCTCTAGCAAAAGCCACTGCTTGTAAACAATTAGCAGCTTTTTGTAATTCTGTATCTGTATAGTTTTCCTCTAGGGGAAAAGGTGGACTATCGGGACGAATTTGGCACACTTCATTGAGATTACGTCCTAAATTTGGTAGCAAGCGGTTTAATTCCCCTTCAACGCTGAGGGTGACATCGATCCTTTGAATGCGATTGAGGCTATCATCGGGAATTTCATTGCTAGGAAAATCTCCCCCCGGACGGGAGATAGCAAAATCGCGAGATTGAGAAAATTCGCTGAGAATTGTTCGCAGTTGAATATTAACAAAGGGATTAAAAAGTCCCAACCCGCGACTAGAATCGAAAACAATAACATTTTGATTGCGTCGGTTAAGAAGAAAACGAGTATCGATGTAACTAACCCGTCCTCGATCGAGATTAATCACTCCATTGGTTTGTAATTTCTCCAGTGGAGTGAGCGGACCGTTCAAGGTTAAAGCACCACTAAAATCAAATTGATACAAAGGTTCTTGTTCGATTGATAATCCTGCTAAAGACACTTGGAAATTATTTAAAACTGGAGTAATATTTGTCGTCTGAGGAATGTTGAGAGGCTGCAGCCAGCGACTCACTGGTTTATCCGTTTCTTGATTAATTTCTGCTGTGCGAGGAAGAAAAACTTTACCCCTAGAAAGACGCACATTCCCCCCGATAATTGGTTGCTGAATTGTTCCTGTCACCATGGCATTCCCAGCAATTAATCCCCGATAAAGACCATTAATTGCTATATCTCCCTCTTGAATATTAACTGTTAACGGATTAGGATTATTTTTGATGGCTTGAAAGAAAGGTAAAACTCCCACCACAGAAATTTGTCTGTCAGCGATCGAGCCTTGTAATTCCTCTACTGTTAAGCTTTCAGGGGTTAACCCAATGCGGCCATTTACGGTTAAAATCTCTGGAAAAGCAACACTGCGGATAGCGGCATTATTAAGAGTAACTATACCATTTGCTTCTAAATCTTTGATTTTTAAGCCCTCTTTTATATCTAATCTTCCCATCGCTGAAAGAACTACCTCTCCCTCACCGTTAACCCATTCGATGGCGTTTTGACTGATAGCTTCAATTAATTTGATTCCATCGGTTCCCAATTTTGCTTGGATTTTTAATTGATCATTGCCTGGTAAGGGAGGATAGGGAATGCTGGCATAGATTTGGATTGATTCGGAGGAGGTTGTCCGCAAATCAAAACGATACTGATTATAGGTAAATAAACCAATTATATCCTGATTAATATTTTGGGCATTAATTGCACCGTCAATAAAGGCAAAATTACCCTGAATACGAGGATTTAATAAGGTTCCTGCAATTTGTCCTTGAGTTTTTAGACTACCGGATACATCCAAGGGAAACTGCACAAAATTTCTCAAGAGATCCAGAGAAAGATTTTCCACGGCAAAAGTTCCCTCTACTTTGTTTAGGGAAAAATCACCCGCTAAAAATACGGAAGAATCTCGTGATTTTAATCTAATCGGTTCTATCCTGAGCAACTGACGATTTAAGTTAAGATTAATTGTTACTTCATCAATAGGAATTAATTGGGTATCGGTGGTGACAATTCCGAGAGGGTTAACAATATTTACCGTCGGTCTTTGGGGTCGCCATTCCCATCTATTGCCCTGAAATTTTACGCTAAGATCTGGATTTTTTAAAGTCCCAGTTAAGGCTATATTTGCTTGATAACGGCCGCGAAAATCTAGTTCAGAAGGTATCCCGACTACCCCTCTTTCCCTTGCTAATTGCTGGATTATTTCTTCAATTTTTGCCCGCAAATTTACCCGTTCTGCTAGGGAAGCTTCGGGATTACCTACTTCTAGGGGACTAAGTTGAATAGCAGGGTTATTTTCGGAGGAGAAAAGGGTGATTAAACTGGTTAAATCATAGATACTAGCAACTGATAATAAATCTTGAATATAACCTTGATCTACCCTGAGTTTAGCTTCTATTTCCTGGGTCTGCCAATTAAATAAACCTTGCAGATTATATTGACTTGCACCCGCTTGTAAACTCCCCTCTTGCAGTTGAACTATGGAATCCCGATAAACCAAATTTGCCGTTAATTTTTCCCCGATTAAGTTACCTAAACTAGGTCGGTTAATCTCTAGTTGTCCCTGTCCCTGTAAGTTAAATAAATTGATGTCTAGATTAGCATTTACTTGTCCAGCAATAATCCCCGGAACATTGTAGGCTGCCGTGGGAGATATTTTCAGGATTTCTAGGGGAAAATCGGCAATCTGAACATTTAAAATTTCTCCGCTTCGTTTAGCTGTTGCTAAAAAAGGAGTTTTATTTCCAAAAGCTTGGCGAATATTTATCCCTAAGGGAAGATAGGGCAGCAGACAATTATTTTGTTGACAAGGATCGAAAGTTAGGTCAATAATGTCCTGATTTCCTCGCAGATTTAAACTAATATTTTGACCGATTCCTGCTTGCATACTTCCTTTTAAGATAGGTTCAAAGGGTCGATCATTAATGCTAAAGTTAGCTAAATTTATATCTCCTTTGATTTGTATATTTCCCACTTTTTGCCAAGCAGTTAAGAGATTTTTTCCTGTGATTTGTCCTTGAAATTCTCCGATCCCTGTCATGGTCGATTCTCTGGGTTTCAAACGAGGATCGATCGGTAAAAGCGATATAATCTCAGCCAAGGGTACAGTAGCAAGGTCGGTTTTTGCCTGTAGATTTAAGTTAACCTCAGCGATATCGGGTTGACTGATAAGATTAGCTAAAAGAATATTTCCTCGCACATCAAAGCTATTTTCTCCCCACTGTGCCGAGAGATTATTAACCTGAATTGGTGTTACTCCCTGCCAAATTTCTTTAATATTTCCTGCTAAATTCGCCCTAAAATCTAAGTTAGGAATCGAGATTGATTTTATTCCGGGCAATTGTCCTAGTACGGCAGCGGGATCAAGATTAGCGGCAATAATATCACTTTGCCAGAAATTATTATTCAGTTGTGCCTTAGCTTTAATTTCTCCTTTGGCTACATTAATACGAGAGTTAAAAACTGCTTTGATACTGCTTAAGTTGAGTCGTTTTTCTTGCAGGGAGTCGAAAATAGTTTGGGCATTTCCTGCTGCTTGAAAACTGGTTTGGGAAATATTCAACGGTAGGGGAATATTAGTCTGAAAATTCTCTAAGGTACTGAGAATATTAAAAATACCGTTGTTTAACTGAATATCAGTATTAATCGGATTATTATCCACTAACAACCGAGTATTTACCCTAGCATTGACGGTGGACAAATTAGGGATTTTTCCCGCTAGTAAATTATTGATTGCACTGGTGAAATTGACTTGGGTTTTCCCTAGACTAACAGGAATATTTATATTGGGTAAAAACGGATTTAAGTTAATGCCAGCTGTATTAACTATACCGCTTAAAATACCTTTTTCCAGTTGGGCAGTAGTTTTTAGGGATCGATTATTGACAAATAACTGTATATCTCCCTCTCCGCGCCAAGTTTGTAAATCCGTTAAAGTACCGCTAATCAGAGAATTTATCCTGCCAGCAAAGCTGATTTTTGCCCTGCCTAAACTGACGGGAACTGTTAAATTTTCCACTAGAGGATTAAGACTAATCCCACTGGTATTAACTGTTCCTGTCAGGAAACCTTGATTCAGTTTGGCTGTGGCAATTAAAGGATTATTATCTACTAATAACTGCATATTACCTTGACCTTGCCAACTGCTGAAAATATTATTTTTATTATTTAGTAATTCTCCTAAATAACCTTGTAAATTAATTTGCGATCGCACTAATTTAACCTGGGTTGGTAAGTTAGGCAATAGGGAATTAATCGGCAATCCCGCTAAGAAAGCGTTAGCCTGAAGATTTCCTTGCAATACTTGACTATTGACTAAAATTGTGCCTTGTTTACTGCTAATTTCTAAGTTAGCAACTCCGTTTAAAGTATTAATATTAAGTTGGTCAATTTGGCCACTAACTTGAATATTAGCTGTCTCTAAATTTAAGGGTTCTAAGGTTTCTAGGTAGGGGCAAATGCTATCTAAATATTCACAAACAAGAGGCACAAAAGGAGTCAATAAAAAGTTATTACCCGTGATTTTTGCCCGGACTAATTTGCTAGTAAAATCCCTATTACCATTAACCTGTAGTTTGCCGCCATTTGTTTTAATGACCGTATCGGTTAAATTTATTTTGTTGCCCCCTAAAAATACTTTACCCTCTCCGGCAACATTGATTAATCCTGACTGATTAACCGTGGGTATTTGCCAATTAATTAATAATTGTGGCAGTCCTAAACTACCCCTAGCTTTAATATTAGCTTGCAGATCGTTTATATTAATTTTAGCGGGAATTGTTGCGAATTGAGATAAAATTTTTCTCGTGGGAAAATGCGCTTGTAAATTCAAATCAATCGGCATTTTTGTCCCGTCAAGAGGTTGATTTTTTTGCAGGGATTGCAGAATATTTAACTGCAATTTTCCTTCTCCTTTAATTTCTCCACCTGCGACGGGTTTAATTTGAATTTTATCTAAATTAAGACGGTTGAGATTTGTTTGAAAATTACTGGTTATTGATTGAATAGGAATTTGCTCAAAAATAATCGGTTTGCTGTTGCTAACGGTTCCTTTAATTAGAGGTTGATCTAGTTTTCCCGTCACTTGAAAAGTAGAGCGCGCTTCTCCCCGTAAATCTAGAGGTGATTGCAGATAAATAATTCTTAAAAGTTGTTGTAAATCCACCGATTCTAGAGCGACATTGAGATGATAACCAGTTTGCCAATTTACTTCTCCTCTCACCTCAGTTTTAATCTTGCCAATAGTTGCGTTCGCCTGTTCAACTAATACTTTGTCTCCCTGTAAATTTAACTTAGTTGTTAGCTTAATTGGATAGGGGAAAGGGTGGAATTTTCCCGCTACTTCCGTCACCTGAAAATTGCCATTACCTTGAATTTGATTTAGCTTTGCCCAACTGGGAATATTGAGAGCAATATTAGCATTTACTTGTCCTTGATTTAATTGAAAATTGCGATTAGGAATTAAAGTTAATAGTTCACTTAAGTTTAAACGGTCGATCTGAAGATTAGTTAGGCTTTCACCCGTTTTTAACGCCGTTTCTCCTTGAATTTTTACTTGACTTTTGAGGATTTCTGCGCTAAAATCGTAGGTGAGAGGCTGCCTTTGATTATCAATAAATCTTCCTTGACCATCGGCCTTAATTTCTATCGGTTTTTTCAGGGCATAGGGTTGGATAGTAAGAGCTGCCTTCTCCACCTGAAAACCCAGATTTAACCTAATGGGTGCCTCCCGATCAAAGTTACTAGCTATTTTTTCTAAATTATCGAGCCATTGACCATTTTTATCCTGATCGAGATAAATACTGGGATTAATTAACTTGACATCAACCGGCAGCGGCAGACCTAAAAGTAAGGGCAGCGGATTTAATCCCAATTCGATCGCATCAATAGATAAACTATCAGCAGAATTAACCGTAGCTGGAATTTCCGATTTACCGATACGAATGCGATTAAAATAAAAGCCCTCTATCTTGCCTACCCTGACGGGTCTGTGCAGCATTTCACTGAAGATATTGTCTAAAATTGGGGTTAGACGTTCATAAACTAAATAACGAGTCGTAAAATAGCCAAGAGAGGTAATTCCTAGGAGAGTAATTCCCCCAACAATTAAAGTAGAAGGCCGGCGTACAAATCGACCGATACTCAGAAAAAGATTAGGACGAGGAGAAGGATCACCAGGGGAGTTACTCATAATTGTTTACCTCACACACACCAAAGAAAAGGCAATGGCTCACCAGAGCTAATGAACTATGTTGACATCCTCACCGCCGTAAACGGACGGTGATTCCTCACCACGCCACCTTTTTAGAATGGTCGCTGAATGGGGTTAACGCTTCACAGGATGCTGCTTCTTTAACAGAAGTCTTACGCTTTCCTCCACGTCCGTTTAAAGTCTCCGAATGTCCTCCGGCGACCTTGATATTTACCGCAGCGTTGATGTCTCGATCATGAAAAGTGCCACAGAAAAGACATTCCCACTCACGGATATTTAACGCCTTTTTCCCGCCGATATTCCCGCAACAGGAACATCGCTGAGACGTGGGTTCCCATCGG